>BNJV01002577.1_pt1 | contig 186278 bp, 218 predicted proteins | sample 8540591 | NCBI WGS metagenome assembly BNJV01 (sample SAMD00202457, study PRJDB9452) | human saliva metagenome | host: Homo sapiens | reverse complement strand
AAAAAGGAATTAAGCAACCAAACGCTACTTAATTCCTTGAAATTGTCTCATCACCTCTATTAGCCTTTAAATTTTGATAGACTCTATTTTCTAATCAATGTGACCAATATTGTCAATACTAACCCTTTCAATCAATTTATTAGTTATAGAAACTAAATCCATTAATAAATCCAAAAAGGGTATCAATAGTAAAGTAAACTAAATAATTGAGTTATAAATAGCTATTTTCACAAAACGGTTTCATCATTATACTATCTCAGTACACAAACCATTTTTCTATAGCTTTTGTCTTAATCTTGATCTTTTTTCTTTAATCCAAGAAATGCACCTAAGGTAAACATTATTCCGGCAACCAATGACGTAAAGCCTTCGCTAACTGTTCCGGTTTTTGGTAACCTATCATTGTTAGTAGTTGATTTACTATCAATATTGGTATGTTTATTATCTATGTTCTCTGGTTCATTAAGATAAACTTCCTTCTTATTTTCAAAGTTTTTATCATTTTTCATCAGGAACTGTAGCTGTAACATCCTTAGTTGAATCAGATCTTTGACTTTCATCTAATTGACTATAATTTACTTGTACAGGAACTGTAGCTTTTGACATCTTTAGTTGAATCAGATTTGTGTGAATGATTTTCTCTTTGTAAATCCTCCTTTTTTGTAATTTTCATCTAATTGACTATGATTTGCTTGCACCTTATCTTTCTTTTTGGATACATCAAAAGTAGGTTTATTTTCCTCCTCCTTTTTCTCCTCTATTTTCTTGAATACAGGTTTTATAAGGGTATCTTTTGATAGATTAATAACATAACCAGCATCTTTTTTCCCTTCGACACCAGAAATTTCCCAGCCATCAAATTGATATCCTTTTTCTAATTCTCCCTTATAGACAGGTAAAATGAAATCTTCTTCCGACACTATCGTTGAACTCATTTCTTTTCCATTTTGAATGGTCACAGTTACCGTATGAGGTTTTAATTCGCTCACCTCTCCCGTATCTTTGTTTAAAATGAATTCTTTTACGGTTGTATTTCTTGCAAAATCTTTTACAACAATCTTAATGTTTAGTGTCTTATCTGTTAGTTGTTTAATATCATCAAATGATTTGTATTCTTTTCCATTTACATAAATATGTTTGTCTTGAATCTCACCATCGAATCCATTATTTCTTTTATCATTGATATTAAAGACTACAGATTTTCCGTCAGCATATTCAATACTAGTATTTCCCTTAGGATCAATGTTTACTTCTGGTTTAACATTATCATATAAAAATTGATAGTGTACTCCAACCGCTTTCGCATTCAAATCGCTATAGCCAGTTTGAAGATAAACATTTCCATCCATATCTGTTACCTTATCTGGGAATCCGTTTGCTTTATAGTCTTTCATTCCCCAGTCCATGATGTCACCGTCTTTAACATTAAGCTTAATGTTAAAATCTCTAGTGTTATCAATGTGTAAATCTCCGTAGATTAAATAATTATCTACAACCGATTCATTAACTCTCAACTCCCAGTTAAAACCACCCTTATCAGAAATCTTACCTCTTAAATAAAATTCTGGATTTCGTACATAAATTTTATTAGATTTAGATGGATTAAAGTAGTTCTTGTCCATTGAAAGATTTACTGGTTTTGCATCAATAAATAAGGTAGAGCCATCTTCTTTTATAGCTTCTACATTGGACTTATCCTCTCCAGTGTACTCTTTTCCATCCTTACCAAATAATACCAGTTTAGAAGGATCTGTTACAAGATTTCCATCTTTATCGATTGCCTCCCCTTTATCGTTCATTTTAAAGGTAAACACTTGATATTTTACAATGTTAAAGCCGTCTAAAGCCGACATTAATACGGATTGAGTACTTCTTCCATCTTCAACATTTCTACTATCAGCATAAATTATTTTTTCTGATAAGGCTCTTAGATTAGGATTGGCCTTTTGTATTTTTGCTATATCTTCCTTGCTATAGACTCCATTTCCTTCTAACATATCCGTTTTTCCAGGATTATAGGTAGTCACTTTTAGTGCATAGCCTTTTCTTAGAATAATATTATCTTTTAACAGATATTGTTGTTTTTCTGAATCAGAATAGATTTTACCAGATTCCATGTCCGTTAAATTGTTTGGTTTGTTTTTTGAAAGATCTCCTTCTCCTAATTCTATTACATTCCCATAACTTGATGCATAGGGATATTCTGTCTTAGTTTCCTTATTTTTTTCAGGCATTCTAATTTTAGTTTCAGCTTTTATCTGATCATCATCTTTAACAAAGAATCTCATATCTCCTGAAAAAGCTAATCCATCCACAATATCATTAATATTAGCGTATAAATCAAATGTCATCGTTTTTGAGTGGGAATCATACTTGGTCGTTTTGATTTCTATCGATTTATAGTTATTACCATAATATACCTTGGCATTTTTAGAAACATTACTTATCTTTCCAAGAATTTCAAAGTGTCCATCTTTAGACGGGCTTAGAACACCATAAATTTTTGATTTTGATTTCGTCAAGTTTTTCAGTTTCATATTCTAAGGCACTACCATCGTCATAAGCAATGATATTTCCCTTATCATCGTATTTATAATCGTATTCTTCTGTTCTCTTACCAGTTTCACTTGTAAAGTCATCAACTTCTCTAAATTTCTTTTTAATGAGTTTTTTCAAGTCTTTACTTTCAAACTCTCTAATTGTTGAAATCGTTTTATGAATAGTCAAGCTAGATTTTTCTTCGATAGATTCTTCATTTTCTTGATGATGTTCTACTTCAGTTGTCTCTTTGTTTAGGCTATCATCTTTAACACTTTTTAAATTCTTAAATTTAGATTCAGGAATTTCTCCAAGCTTTTGGTATTTAGATGAATCTTGATCAGGATCTACTAGATAATAGGAAATCATCCCCTTTTCATCAGCATGATCAGCAAATTTAATTCTATGAATCTTTGTGAAATTGCTAGATCCATCTAATGCAATGACTTCAATGATTTTTCCTCTTAAATCTCCTGCACCATTAATTTCATAAATGGTATTTCCGTCTTTGTCAAGTTTCCTATTTCGTCCTTGACCCTCACCTGCGTAAGTTACTTCAAGATTTTTCTCAACTTCTCCATCTTCATTAACCAGAGCGGCGCCGGCATACCAAACTTCGTTTGCAATCTCGTCAAATTTTTCAGGATGTTCTTTTTGATCTCTCGCAAATAGAGTTTCATTCTTGTATTGATCTTTTACCTTGTGATAAGTATCCTTTGTAATCAGCTTAATTTTTTCAGGATTTGAAAAATCAACCGAAACAATCTTAGGGGCTGTGTTATCAATTTTTACAGGAATATAGGAAACCTGCCATGGGTAATCTTTAGTTAATCTATATTTAAATTTATAGAAATATTGACCTTCTGCAATCGGTTCAAATTGTCCTCTTATCTTAGTAGCAGGATCTTTGGTATCCTTGCTTTCTGGTGCATTTTCTTCTCTACCTCTAGGGTTATAGATGAGTCCATCCCATTTCAAGTCGCTCCAAACTTTTAGCTTAGAAGATTTGATTCCCTTTGCATCATTTCTCTTAGAGTTTAAATTCCTTTAATAAAGTGTTCTCTCGAAATGACTTTTAAGTCTCTTTGATTTTCTCCCTCTTTATTTGTATTTACTATTGAAATCAATCCTTCTTCTGCACTTCTTAATACAAGTGGAGAAGGTGTTAATCCTCTCTCAAGTTGAGCATCTTGAGGATTTCCATTTGAATCTAAAGGATAAATTTTAGCAATATTAGAACCACTTGATGATGGTGCGTTGATCCCTTCGTTATTGAAAGCAAATAATTCTGGATTTTGATCTAGAGATGTTGTATTTTTATCTTTTCTATTTTGTATAACTCCTGCTGGATTAAATTTATCTATACCATGTTCTCCACCAATTCCCTTATTTAAGGTTCCTGGAATTTTTGGTTTACCATCATCATCATAACCTTCCATTGTTTTTGATTTTGAACCCTCTTCCCAGGCCCATTTATCAAGGATTGGTTCCTTATTCCAATCCCCAGCAAATCCCATTAGAGGCATCGATAAAGATGGTTGGAAATTTATTTTCTTCCCGTTGGAGTTCAGAGCTTCCATTTCTTCCACTGACTCAAAATGAATAAATGATTCTACAAATTTATTTTTGTTTTTAGCCTCCCCAACATTTATAACCGCATTTAAATCAAAGCTAGAATTTGGACCTATAGTGAAAGTGTCATACTCAAATGTAATATTTGCTCCTTTGATTTTTTCTGGGTGGATTTCTGGAACAATTTGCTTACCATCTGGAGATTTTTCATCTTTGTATGTTTCATCCAGTTTTAGTCTATCAGTTAGAGCGTCTGTAGTTACCGCTGATGCTGAAACTTTAAAGGTTAAAGGTCTGTTTGATGTATTGTGAAGCTTAATTGTAAAGTATTTTTTATCTCCTTTTATTTCTTTAAGAGAAATAGAACCATAAGAGTTTACCAAACCTTTAGAATCCGTGTTTTTAAAAGTCGCTACAACTTCATTTCTCAAAGCATTGGCAACATTAATTAGCCCTGCTCCCTGTTGTCTAGGTGATGCAAAGTATTGACTTTTTTCTTTCCAAGAAGTCGCATCCATCATAGGCCGTGCAGTATTTTGTAGGGCAATTTGTAAGACTTGTAAGGTCTATTTTGTCATCTCCCTTAAGATTTTTCAAGGCAGGTCTTTCAAGCATTTCCTTTAACTTTGGTCTAATCAAAACAGTAGAAGCTGCCACGATTGGGAGTTGCCATACTAGTCCCTGACATATAACCATAAGTTGATTTCCCATTAATGACATTGAGAGTGGATTTAATATTTTTACCTGGTGCTGAGACATCAGGCTTTAAAAGCAAATCTGTTCTCGGTCCCCAAGATGTGGATCCTGCTGGAACGATGACATCTTCTTTATACAATTCTTTGTCTGTGTCAGGTGCAAACTTAAAGTCAATCTCTTTTTCGTCACCTACATTCGGTTTATTAGAATTATAGCTTGCCATATCAATTGGATAGTATTGATCCAATTTATCTTTGAAATCTTCCTTACTATTTCTTTTAACTTCAGTTTTTTTATCAGGGTTAATCATGTTCCATAACTTTACACCATCATCTCCTGAAATTGAAAATACTTGACTAGTAGTTCCTTCATCCTCCTCATATCCCATAGCTGGAAGCTCTGTCCAATTATCTCTATTGTAGTAATTTACAGTATTTACAACCATAATGCCACGTGCGCCCTTATCCGTAGCTCTTTTAAAAGAATTTTTTAAATCCTTTGTATAAATTCTATCCATTACTGCAATTTTGCCCTTAAGATCCAAACCTATCAAATCTTGGTCTTGACCCTTGCCTATATATACAAATTTTACTTTACTAGGAGCTTTTGATCCATCTTCATTTGTTGTGATTTATTCTTATCGAAAAAGGCCCCTATATTTCTGTATTTAAAACTTTTCTCCACCTATGTTAACTTTATCAAACTCAACTGTTTGATTTTTAGCAGATGCGACTGCTATCGCATCTTCATGTGCTGCAGTTCGTGTTACATTTCCAGTGTCGGTCATTTTCAGATTATTATTTGCCACTAAATCCCATGAAGAACTTGAAGCAGAAGTCGCATAGTTACCCGTAGCTACAACCATTGGAATGCCTGCTTTTCTTAACGCTCTAATAGCTTCCCAATATTTCTCACCTACAAGACCTGTTCCTGTAAAGCCAGATGATACCGAAACAACATCGACATTGTGTTTGATCGAATCTTCAATAGCATGAAACATTGTTTCATCTCCTGCGAAGCCAGATCCTGCGTCAGAGTACATTTTATAAGAGAAGATCTGTGCATTAGGAGCAATTCCATCTATTCCGTTAAAGTTTTTAATATCTTTTTCAGTATCATTTCCCGCAAGAATCCCTGCAATATGCATCCCATGTGGATCAAAATAATCGCTTCCCATCATCAGCTTTTTCTACAGTAATTTTACCACCATTATAATAATTGAAAGCATGAGGGATTTTATCACTCAACCAGAAATTTTTATCAGTACCTTTTAAGTCTTCTTTTTTGAATCTCATTGAGCCTTTAGCATCATCATCAATCCTCATGGCCTTATGCCTATAATCTGTCCCGGTATCGATATTTGAAATGACCATACCTCTACCATCAAAATTTTTACCAAATGGAGCATTGATAGATTTTAGGTAATCAATTGCCTCTTCAACTCCAATTTCCTTTCTAGCATGATTCATCATTGGCTGGACTTTTTGTGATCGTTCAACCGATGAGATACCTTCTATTAGTTTAATTTTGTCCAGATTATCTGGAGTTGTTTCTATTGCAACACCATTAAAAACCGTATCATAAGTATATAAAACTTTTGTATCCTTAAGATTGGATAATTCCTTGATTGCTTTTTCTCCAGATTCTTTATCTTTAAATTCAGCAATATAGACAAGTTTATCCTCTTTTTTGGGACTTTCTGGGTCTTTACTTGCAGACGAGTCCACTTTATCTTCTTTGGATTGATTGGAATCTTCTTTGATTTTTTCTTCTTCATTGCTAGTTTTATTATCTCTCACAGATTCTTTACTAACAACTTCTTTTTTTCCTCAATAACCGTTGTTTTCTTCTCTTCAGTATCCTTTGAAGTTTCTATAGCATTATGAATATCTTCAAGTTTTTTTCTTTGTTTTTCGTTTTTGTTTACCTACTACTTTTTTTCTTTATCAGAGATATTTTAAAGAATCTTCAGAACTAGATGTATCTGCTAGGATTACCTCATTAGGGACATATGCTGCTAAAAATAACTGCAGCTGTGGTTAATGACAATACTGTACTTTTTTTCATTTTAATTCCTTACATATTTATTTAACTTCCAATAGATAGAAAAACTTTAACTTTGCTAGCCTTTGTTATAAAAAAAGTTTTACTAAGTATTATCTAGGAAATAGAGTAGTGCATTTATATATAATTGTTAACTCTCTGAAAAATAGTATATCAATTAAAAAAATTTAAGTCAAGAAAAAAATTAATATGCATTAATTTATTTTTTTAATACGTATTAAAAAAATAAGGTTAAGTCAAAAAAATTCGTAGTTAACTGGGATACATTATAAGCACATTCACATAATCAAAAATAGTAGGAATCAAGTTGAACCACTACCAAAATCACAAAGTCAAACATCATTGATGAAATATCAGCGCTATTAAATAATATAAAAAACCGCTAAGAACTTGGCTTAACGGTTATTTTTCTACATATCTAATTTTTCAAATCTTCAGTCGTTTATCTACCTATAACCTAGGCTTTATGAGTGTCTTGCTCTAGCAACTAATACTCAATGAAAATCAAAAAACAAACTAGGAAGCTAGCCGCAGGTTGCTAAAAGCACTGCTTTTAGGTTGTAGATAGAACTGACGAAGTCAGCTCAAAACACTGTATGACGTTGCAGATGCGACGTTGACGTGGTTTGAAGAGATTTTCGAAGAGTATGAGCTAAATCGGCGATTACACTTACAATATAGCACTCTGAGAACAGATGTCAAGGAATTTTCATCTTTATTAGAAAAAGCCTGTCCTGAGACAAGGCTTTGATAACATCTATGCTAAGAACCCGCACTTTCGTAGGCATCTAAACCACTATCCCAAAGTTTAAGGGAAATGACAAAGAAAACCATAGAAATCAACATCAAACCTCCGATGTTAAAGATTACATCCTTGTCCTGCAAGAAATAGCTGGCAGGATAATAGGCTGTAAAAGCGAAAGGCACGATAAAGCTAATCAACCAACGAAGAAATGAATTGTAAATGGAAATGGGATACTTGGCAAAATCATTAAACATATAAAAAATGTAAATCATGGCGCCTGACTGTTTGGTCCAAAAAGCGATACTAGATGTCGCGATTTTCAAGGAAGTATAAATCAAGGTAGCAAAAGGAATACAAACTAGGAAAATCAGGAATTTTGGAAGAGTCCAAGCAATGCTAGATACCGTTGTCGCTAGTAGGATCCCACCAACCAAGAGTTCGCCCAAGGCATCAATCTGAAAGGTTTCAACTAGGATGTGAAAGAGAAGGATTGATAGGACGAGTCAGATACTTGTCAAACTCTCCCTTTCTCACCAAGCGTTGTCCCAATGCCCAGAGATTATCAAAAAAGAGATGGTCCAATCCCTTAGGAATCAAGGAAAAACCATATATAAAGGCAATTTCTTGGAAGGACCATCCTTCTAGCGAGGGGATATGTTGAAAGATGACATTGAGAAACAATAGGTTCAGGCCTTGAGTCAGAAAGACTCCCAGGACTCCAACCACAAAATCCACCTTGTATTCCATGATCTGTTTGATGTATTGTCTGATAAAAATCAGATGCATGCGTTGATATTTTTTCATACTACCCTCCTTGAATGGTGATAAATGACTGGACTCGTTTCCAAATCAACTGAGACAAGCCTACCATCACTAAGAGCCAGAAAAACTGCAAAGCGAGCGCCTGAATCATCTGACTGGCATCGTATTTCCCAACGATAATCATGACCGGAGTGTAAATCAAGGATGAAAAAGGCAAGAAGGACAGAATATCTGAAACAACCTTTGGAAAGAAAGCCAAGGGAATCAAACTTCCAGACATAAAGGCCACTATGGAAGTCTTGAGGAGATTGGAACCCCAAAGATTTTTAAACACAAAGGCAGAAAATCCAAAGCAAATATTAAAGAAAAAGTTAATCAGATAGGCCAGCGTTAAGCTAAAAAGATAAAGGACAGTTAATCCCAGCACTTCTACAATCCCTTGCCCAGATACGATTTTCATCAAAACAATGACACTTAAAAATGGAAGGCCAACGCTGATAAAAATCAACCACTTGGAACCAAGCTCAGTGAAAAGATAAGAGGCCGCAAAATGCACTGGTCTCAGTAAGCGCATGATAATGGAACCATCCTTGACCTCCTCCCCAATCATAAAAGAAGAATCTGACCTAGTAAGAAGATTGGTCACAAAACTCATAATGATGTAGAGGGTGATATCCGCCATACTGAAGCCCTGAATTAAAGACTCCTGGGAGGAATCAAAGACTGCCTTCCAGAGATAAAAGGCTACAAAAGCCCCCATGACATCCCCAATCCGATAGAGAATAAAGTTGACTCGATAGGTAATCAACTCCTGAACACCTGCATTGATAAAGGGTTTATAACGTCTCCACAATTTGACCATCTTAGAGCTCCTTTCGGTAGAAGCGGCGGATAATATCCTCGATATCTGTATCCACCATTTTCAAATCGCGGATTTCAAAATCAGACAGGGTTTGCTTAATAATATCAGCTGATTGGTAGCGAGAACTATCAAACTCAATGTTGAGGCTATTCCCCTGTCTATCAATTGTCATATCCGAAAAGCCTTCATAGTGAGAAAGGAGATGACTTTGACCTGGTAGCAGTTCAAAGGAGAGAGTCTTCATCTTACCAAATGTTTCCTTGAGCTGGCTCACCGTTCCATCAAAAATCTCTTGCCCCTTATCAATCATAAAAATCCGATCACATAGCTGCTCAATATCACTTAAGTCATGGGTGGTCAAGAGAATGGTCGTCTCTTCCTCCTGATTGATCTGAGTAATAGCCCGACGAATATTGTCCTTGACCGAAACGTCCAAACCAATGGTCGGCTCATCTAAAAAGAGAACCTTGGGATTGTGAAGTAAGGAAGCCGCAATATCAGCCCGCATCCGTTGCCCCAGTGAAAGAGTCCGCACGGGATCCTTGATAAAGTCCTTCAAATCCAAGACTTCATTCAAAAAGTCCATTCGCTTATGAAAGAGCGAGTCTGGCACATCGTAAATCTCCTTTCAAGACCGTGTAGGTCTCTTGTAAAGCCAAATCCCACCATAGCTGGGTGCGTTGTCCGAAAACGACTCCAATATCCTTGACATAATCTTGGCGATTGTCCTGGGGAATCTTGCCATTAATCCGACAAAAACCAGATGTCGGTTTCAAAATCCCTGTCAGCATTTTGATGGTTGTCGACTTTCCAGCACCATTTGCCCCGATAAATCCTAAAATCTGCCCTTTTGGAACTTCAAAAGTCAAATCTTTGACCGCTTCAAAGGTCTGCTTTTCAGGATGAATAAAGGAACGTAAAGCCCCCTTCAATCCCGGTTCCTTAACAGTCTTCACAAAATTTTTCTGAAGATGTTCCACTTCTATCATTGCCATATCTATCTCCCTATCGCAAGGAATAGCAACATTGTATTTTTGACTACAAATATTCTAAATCCTTACTTTCTACACCTTCTACATTTTATTGCTACAGAAGGCTTTATACCAACCTATTATAGTCCAATAAAAACTAGAATGCAAGCGTTTGCTTAAAGTTTATGAAATTGAAAATTTTTCTCATAAAATGATATTTTTTTAATCCAATATTCTGGCTTAATAGTTCCCTTTAAAACACCAAAAAAACCCACCCAATAGGCAGGGTTTCTATTCTGTATTATTCAGCTAGATTATGCTTTTACCTTCTGAACCGAATACATCGATACGTTCTTCAACTGATGCTTGGATAGCTTTTACACCGTCAGCCAAGAATTTACGTGGGTCGAAGAGTTTTTTCTTGTCGTATTCTGCTTCGTTTGCTTCGTAGTCACGAGCAAATTTACGAGTTGCGTTAGCAAATGCGATTTGGCATTCTGTGTTAACGTTAACTTTCGCAACACCAAGTTTGATAGCTTCTTGGATTTGCTCATCAGGAATACCTGAACCACCGTGCAATACGATTGGGAATCCTGGAACAGCTTCAGTCAATTTTTGCAAGTGATCAAGGTGAAGACCTTTCCCAGTTTTCTGGGTAAGGACCGTGGATGTTACCGATACCAGCTGCCAAGAAGTCGATACCAGTTTCAACCATTGCTTTAGCGTCTTCGATTGGAGCCAATTCACCATCACCGATGATTCCGTCTTCTTCACCACCGATAGTACCAACTTCAGCTTCCACTGATACACCATTTGCATGAGCAAATTCTACAACTTTACGAGCTTTTTCAAGGTTTTCTTCAACTGGAAGGTGTGAACCATCAAACATAACTGAAGTATAACCAACTCGGATACACTCAAGTGCATCTTCGTAGTGACCGTGGTCAAGGTGGATAGCTACTGGTACAGTGATACCCATTGATTCAACAAGGTTAGCGATCAAGTTGCGAGCAACTTTGTAACCACCCATGTATTTAGCAGCACCCATTGAAGTTTGGATCAAAACTGGAGCTTTTTTAGCTTCTGCTGCGCGCAAGATAGCTTGAGTCCACTCAAGGTTGTTTGTGTTAAATCCACCAACTGCATAACCGTTGTCACGAGCTGCTTGGACAAATTTTTCTGCTGAAACGATTGCCATTTTATCAGGCCTCCTGTATATTTTTATGGGTCATCCCATTTACATTGTTCATTTTATCACTTTTTGACAAAAAAAGCTAGTTTTTCCCGCAGTTTCGATTGAATTTCTTCTAGCTCCATCTATGTAAACCCTTTCTCTCCCTAGTCTTGGGCTACTTTTGGAAAAGCTATAAAGAAAGTTAAACGATTCTCCTCCATCTCGAAACGATAAGATAATTTTTCATGTTCTAATAGACTCTTAACCACAAAGAGCCCCATCCCAGAACCCTTAGCCTTGCGACTAGCATGATCAGAAAAAGATTGGGCTAGTTTTTCTTGTTCTTCAGGACTACAGCTATTCTCGATAAAGAGCTCCCCTTCTCTTTCTCCAATTCGGACCAAGCCACCTGGAACAGAGTGCTTGATAGCATTACTGATGAGGTTAGACAAAATCAACTTCATGACAGATGGGTTTAGATAAGCCTGCTGATGAGTCAAACTATTGTCTATCTGGAGATCTCTTTCCTTGGCTAGCAAGGCATAATCATCAACCAGACTTTGCGTTATCTGGTATAAGTCAATTTGTTCCCTATCATCTCTTAATTCCTGCACAGACGAGAGAGAGAGTATCTGGAGAACGTGGTGATTGAGCTCATCCACAATTCCCAAGGCAACTCCCAGATAGTGGTCTCTATCCTTATAGCGACCGACATTTTCTTTCATGTTTTCGATCAGGATTTTCAAACTAGCCAGAGGTGTTTTTAATTCATGAGAAGCTCCACGTAGGAATTCGACCTTCATCTTTTCCAGCTGGAGAATGGCTTCATTCTTATCATGCAAATCCGCAATGACAGTCAAAGAGGTGCTGGTAGAGGCTATTGATTTGTTCCTTGAGATCACCAATCTCATCCTTAGAATCCACGCGCAATCGCACTTGGGGAATCCAGTTCCATCATCCGACGGGTTATTCGCTTAATTTCCAAAATCGGGGCAACAATGGTCCGAGCATAGATGTAGGCTACCAAGAGGGAAATCAGAAAGGATGCCAGCAAGGTATAGGGAAGAAACTGGAGACTGATCTGCTCTGCTTCCTTTTGCAAATCCATGGAAGCTAGAAATTGGAGAGTCATAGTACCCACTGTCTTGCGTTTTTCACCTCACGCTCCTCAATGAAAGAGAGAGGTGGTCTGGCTAGTCTGTATCCAGAGGAAAGGCTGTCCTTGACTTCTAACTTGTCCTCAGTCATCTCTCCCTTGACAGCTCCCCTTTGATATCACTCGTCTGAGAGTAGAGTTCTAAAACTTGTTCAATACTTTCTCTATCCTTTCCATCAAGTGATTGTGCAATAGCTGTCGCTTTCTGGCCAATGCTTTCCTGACGATGACTAAGATAAGTCGAAGGGAAAGAGAAAAATAAATAGCTAAATGAAGGCAAATAACCAGAACACTAAAATATCGAGAAGGTATAGATAAATATCTTTTGTAAATAAACCTGTTCGTCTCATTTTTCGCTCCAATTTATAACCAACATTGCGCACAGTGAGGATGCAGTCCAAGTCCAGTTTTTTCCGCAGTTCCTTGATATAGACATCAATGACACGGTCAAAAGGAACCTCATCTGTCGCCTTCCAGACAGCATCGATAATCTGAGAACGAGTCAAGGCCCTTCCTTCATTTTTAACCAAATAATCAAGAATTTCCAACTCTTTAGCATTGATGGCTACTTCCTCACCTGCTAGGCTGGCACTGTAGCTCTCAAAATCCACCTTGGTATCCTTATAGGAGAAGATTCGTCCCGTATCATAATAGCGCTTGAAAATCGCATCTACCCTCACTTTTAAGAGAGAAAGGGAGAAGGGTTTTTCCAGATAGCCATCCGCCAGAGAAGCAAAAGCACTCATCTTGTATTCCTCATCCTGAAAAGCTGTCAACATCAATACAGGAACCTGACTGGTTTTACGAATCTCAGATAAGACTTCTAGGCCGTTGAGCTTGGGCATCTGGATATCCAGTAAAACCAAGGCTACCTCATAGCTAGAAAATTGCTCCAGAGCTTCCTGACCGTCCGCCGCCTCAATGGTTTCATAACCGCAATTCGTCAAATAATCACTGATCCCCTCACGGATCATCTCTTCATCTTCTACAATTAAAATTTTCATAGAAAAACGTTTCACATTCCTTTAAAATTCTTGTAAATTATCTCAGTTTCATCCAGAAAGGAAGAGGTCTAATCAAGATGAAACAGATAAAAATGCTACCTATATTATACCCCATTTGGGGGAGAATAGGTAGCAAGTTTGTTATTCGCTATCCAGCAGAAGCTCTTTTGGTTGTTTTCTGAGGAGATTGCTTGAAGCAAGCACCATAACGAGAACCACTAGAACCAAGGCTAGAACAAAGACAATGATAAAGTCTGATGTCTGAATAGAAATATCTAGGCTCGACAAGGTCTTGCTAAAACCATCTACTTCTGCACCGCCACCAAGATTAGAGGCTTGAGCTGCCTTGCTGGCTTGCTTAGCAACACCTGAAGTGACATTGGCAAGAACAGTATTTCCGATTGCACGCGCTGTGTAAGTAGCTAAGAAGTAAGCAGAAACAAGAGCAGGGATGGCAATCAAGATGGATTCAGTGATGAATTGACCCAAGATACTTGCCTGCTTGAGACCAATAGAGAGCAGGATTCCCACTTCCTTGCGTCGAGCGTTGATCCAAAGGCTGAGTAAGAGGGCAAGGAGAAGAACTGAGAAGCTCAAGCTGCCCCAGAAGAGGAGGTTGGCCATCTTGTACATACCAGAGATGGATTGCTCTAGAGCTGGGTAGTTAGAGGAGCTCTTCACCAGTGTGTAGCTCTTCCAGTTGATACCACTGATGCCATTCAACTCTTTCATGACGTCATCCAAGTTCTTGTCTGCTGTTACAAAGAAGGTTGCGTCCCCATAAATAGCTGTGTCTTCTGTGTATCCATAAAGTTTAGCAGCCGTATGGATGTCTGTGATAGCAGTATTTTCGTAGAGTTCTTGTGAGTAGGTGACTGCCGACTTATTGTGGCCATCAAAGAGTCCCTTGATTGTCACTTCAACTGTTTCCTTGGCACCTTTTTCATTGTCTGCATCGTAGATATTAGAGTCTAGTTTAACCTTATCCCCTACTTTCCAGCCGTGTTTGGCTGCCAAGTCCTTGTGCATGAGGATTTTGTCCTTGTCGTCGTTGGTTAGGTGTTCTCCTTCGACCAGCTTATAAGAACCAGAGACAAACTTGTCTTCTTTGGAAGAGTCATTGACACCTGTAATCATCAAGCTACTTCCAAAATGTTTGGCACGATCAGGTGTCAGATTTCTTGGTTTCTGGAGTTTCGATAAGTTCATATCCAGTCAAATCTCCGATAGCGTTGATGCGTTTAACATAAGACTCAATGGCCTTGTTTTCGGTGATTTTTTTGATATCTTCACCCTTAATATTCCCAGCACCACGTGGCGTCCCTTGATTGACGCGACGATTGATTTGCATGGAAAAACTATTGGTAATATTTTTAAAGGTCTCCTGAGAAGCCTTGGCAGTAGCTCCCTTGATCGACAAGCCGACCAAACTCAAGCTCGCCATGAGGAGAATAATCAGGAAGATGACAATCGATTTGAAAAACTTCCTTGTAACATAGGCAAATGCGTTGTGTAACATAGGTTCCCTTTCTAGATTTGATTTAATAATTCTATCAAAATAAGCTCATATTATTTAGTAGTATTGCGAGTTTCAGTCAATTTCTTATCTTTCAACTCAAGTGTAATATCTGACGCTTGTGCCACTTCTTTGCTGTGAGTTACGACGATGACACATTTACCTGTTTTCTGGGCAAGTGATTTGAGCAGTTCGATAATATCTCCAGCAGTTTTAGGGTCCAGATTTCCTGTTGGCTCATCTGCTAGAATGACTGGAGCTTCTGAGACCAGACTACGAGCGATGGCAACACGTTGCTGTTGACCACCTGATAACTGGAGAACATTCCGCTTAATCTGACTTTCATCCAAACCAAGTTCAAGCAGTGTATCCTTGCTTGCCTTTTTATTGACCAAGCGGATATTTTCCAGTGGAGAAAGATAATCTATCAAGTTATAATTTTGAAAGACCAGGGAAATATGGTGCATACGATGGTAGGAATACCCCTTCTTACGAATGTCCTCTCCTTGGAAAAGGATAGAACCTTCAACAGGACTATCTAGACCAGCCAGTAGGGATAAGAGAGTGGATTTTCCTGCTCCTGACTCCCCAATAATACTGTAAAATTTCCCGGGTTCAAAATTATAATTGATCTGATATAGGACTGCTTCAGCAGTGTTCTTATAACGGTAGGTAAGGTCTTGTAATTGTAATAAAGTCATGATTTCTCCTTCTTAACTAATAGATGATAAAATTTCTTTAGGTGATTTTCTAAATAAGAATAGGAAACAAAGGGCTACAGATAAGCAACTAAGCAGAACTAGAAAAACATAGGATTCTGCAAAAGATAAGATGCTGGTTGATAAACTGCTTGCTTTGGCTAGTGTATCTTGTAAGCTTGCCTGATCTCCACTAGCTAGGACAGTTTGGAGCAGATAGGATGTAATGGCATTTCCAGCGATAAAGGATGGAAGCAAAGCTCCGAGAGATACCAAAACCACCTCTAAACAGAATTGTAGGAAAATCGAGCTCTTGCCTTTTCCAAGTGCAAGTAAAATTCCCACTTCGTAGACCCTTTCTCTCAACCAGAGAGACAAAACCAAAATTAAGGCCCCAGCTCCAGCTATCAACATCCCATAAAGGAAGATGGTCAGAAAAGTTTGGAAGGTTGCAACTGAGTCTTTGATTTGTTCAAAAGCCTTGTTTTCCTTCTCTACTTGGTAGCCTTGACTTTCCAAGGCTAAGTTTTCCACCTGCTTCATAAGTCCATCCATTTCCTTAGGATTTTCTACATAGAAGCGAGCTGCACTGACTTGAGATTCACCATTTCCCAAAAAGGGTTTGGCTACTTTCATAGTCTGTAAAGACCTGGTTTTTCACTGAAGTCTGAAGACAAGCCTGTAAATTTCTCTTGTTTTTTACCAGAAAAGATGCCGACAATCTCAAACTCTACTGTTTGTCCTTTGCCAGATTCTGACTGTCCAGCATCCAAACTAATCTTGTCATGAAGCGAAAGACCGTTCTTCTTGGCCAACTCTTCGTGGATCAAGATTTTCTTGGAATCCCCTTTTTGAAGGTGTCGCCCTTCTTTTAGATTGAAAGCCGAGCTAGTAAAGGTCACATCCTTAGATGAATCCTCAAGAGCTGTTAAGCTAACCAAGTTTTTGTCTGCAGCTGACAAATCATCACGCTCCACACTCTGCTCGCCACTCACCGCTTCCTTGTCTTTTTAATTTTTGCAATCGTCTCCAGTTCAGGAGAGACATTTTTCCAGTCCCTTAATCTTGCTTACAGATGCTAGGTCTGACAACTTGAAGGTCTGACCATTTTCTATCTTCTTAATAGAAAAAAAGATGTATTGAGTGATTTATAAAGATTGGTTTCCACTGTTTTGTTGGACTTCATCAGAGTCAAACAGGCTGAAATTCCAGCCAATAGGACCAATAAAATCAGAAATAAAATAAAACTTCTCAGTCGTTTTCTGCTGACATAAGCCCAAGCTCTTTGGATTGGATTCATTTGTCACCTCCATATTTGTAAGACTATTATAAAATTCAAATATGAAATGTTTATGAAATGCAAAAAAAGAGCAAAAATTTTTTTGCTCTGCTTGAATTAGATGAAAACAAAAGAGCTAGCCTAAGCTAACTCTTATCCTATGCGGAGAGAGGGACTTGAACCCTCACGACCTAAAGCGGTCACAGGATCCTTAGTCCTGCGCGTCTGCCAATTCCGCCATCCCCGCGTCGATTACTTTACTAGTATATCAACTTTTAGGATGCTTGTCAACACTTTTTTCAAATTTTTTTCATTTCATCAACTAAATTACTCTGAAATTTCATTTAGCTTTTCATCTACTAACTTAGCTCCAAGTGTATTTTTGAAATGGCCTAGAGCAAATTGATGATTTTCAGGCCAGATAGAAGCAACAGCTGGTTGAACAATCTCGATGTCATATCCTAGATTATAGGCATCTATAGCTGTATGCAGGACACAGATATCCGTCAAAACTCCGGTTAAAATAACTGTAGAAATTCGACGCTCTCTCAAACGGATATCCAGGTCAGTCCCTGAAAAAGCTGAGTAATGGCGTTTATCCATCCAAAAGACACGACTGTCTGAACCATGCTCTTGATAAAATGTACCCAAATCTCCGTATAAATTGCGTCCACTAGTCCCAATCAAATTGTGAGGAGGAAATAGCTTGCTTTCTGGATGGAAACAATCGTTTTCTTCATGAGCATCGATGGTAAAGAAGATGTAATCTCCGCGTTCAAAAGCTAACCGAGTCACCTTACTAATGGCTTCCGAAATAGCTTGAGCTGGAGCACCTGCTGTCAATTTACCACTGTCGGCAACAAAATCTTCTGTATAATCAATCGAAATCAAAGCTTTAGTCATTAGTAATCTCTTTTCTTCACTTCTTCAAAAATATCTGAAATCAAGACCTTAAGATAGGTTCCCTTCATTCCGAGTGAGCGACTTTCAATAATCCCTGCAGACTCAAGTTTACGAAGAGCATTGACAATCACAGAACGGGTGATTCCGATACGGTCTGCAATCACAGACGCAGTCAACTGCCCTTCATTTCCATTTAATTCCCCTAAAATTGCTGAAACAGCACGGAGTTCTGAATAAGAAAGAGTGTTGACTGCCATGGTGACGGCAGTACGGCGACGGATATTTTTCTCATCTTCTTCACGCTGGAAGTTGAGGAGTTGAATACCAACAACCGTACTGGCAATCTCAACAAGGATCAAATCCTCATCTTCGAATTTTTTATCATTGCGCCAAATAATCAAAGAACCAAGGCGAATACCTGATACATGAATCGGTGCAATGGTTGTCAAGCCATCTGGAAAATCCGAACGACTCTCTACAGGGAAAATACTTAAATCATGATCAACTGTCAGATTGGCTTCTGTATCGTAAATCATGTTCGCACCTTGAATGTAGTCATCTGGGAAAATCTTAGTTTGGAAGAACTGCTCTACACGATCTGTATTGGTTTTGTAACGCATAAAATAACCAAGGAGACGTCCCTTGCTATTGACGATACAGGCGTTACAGTCAATAATATCTGCCAATTGACGGGTAATCGCATTGTAGGGAAGTTCTTCCTGCAACTGCTCCTCCGAGCGCTTCAGAATAGAAGTAATTTTTCTTGTTTTTTCTAATAAATGTGCCATTTTTCACCTCGAATTTAATCGCTATCATTATAACATAAACAGCTTGAATTTTCAATTATTATCTGAAAATTGCTTATTTAATTGCAATTTAGACTAGCTGAAATATTTTAGAAAAATAGATTTTTATCATTGACAAACTAATTTATTTTTGATATTATATTATCATAAGAAGATGGATGGATAATACCTTTCCATTTCACCTATCCTTTGCTATCACCATCTTCTTTCACCCTTGGTCTCCTTATATAAAAAAGCGATTCATTTTGAACCGCTTTTTCTTATTTGTCACCCTTGTTACGAATAACAAAGCCTGTTTGCTTTTCGCTTGAAGTATTGCGTGGTTTTTTATTGTCTTTATTACGGTAACGTCTGTCTTTATCAAAACGATCATTGCCACGACTTCCTTTTTTGAAATCATCACGACGACCATTGCCACGGCGATCACGGTCTCGACGGTCGTCCCCACGACGGCCTCCACGACCTTCCTTACCTTTACCACCGAAGCCATTACCTGATGGTTTAAACGGCAGTGGTTTTTCACGCGCAATCTCCACTTCAGGAAGACTATCTGGATCCTGAACTGTTAAGCTGAGAATATACATAGCCAATTCTTCTGGACTAAATTCAGCAGCCAACTTACGAGCGTCTTTAGCAAATTTCTCAAAGTTGCTACGAATCTCCTCATTAGCAAAATCACGTTCGATTTTCTTAAGAGCTACTTGCTTTAGCTTGGAAGGCTTCTTCTGCACTTGCAGGTTTGAGACCTTTCATGCGTTTCTTTGTCAAGTTCTCGATGATTTGGAGGTAACCCATTTCATTAGGTGAAACGAAGGTAATAGACTGACCTGACTTACCAGCACGACCTGTACGACCGATACGGTGAACATAACTTTCAGGATCTTGTGGAATATCGTAGTTATAGACATGGGTCACACCTGAAATATCCAAGCCACGCGCTGCAACGTCTGTCGCAACCAAAACATCAAGATTGCCATTTTTAAAGTCACGAAGGACACGAAGACGTTTGTTTTGGTCTAGGTCTCCATGAATTCCTTCTGCACGGAAACCACGGATTTTAAGACCACGAGTCAATTCATCTACACGGCGTTTGGTACGACCAAATACGATAGCAAGTTCTGGTTGTTCCACATCCATGAGACGTGTCATAGTATCAAATTTCTCTTGTTCTTTGACACGAATATAGTACTGGTCCACCAGCTCTGTTGTCAATTCTTTGGCAGCAATCTTGACATGCTCAGGTTCCTTCATAAACTGAACACCGATACGTTTGATGGCATCTGGCATAGTTGCTGAGAAAAGCAAAGTTTGACGGTTTTCAGGAACACGAGAAATGATCGCTTCAATGTCTTCAAGGAAGCCCATGTTGAGCATTTCATCCGCTTCGTCAAGGATAAGAGTTTCAATATCTTGTAATTTCAAGGCCTTGCGTTTAATCAAGTCCAAAAGGCGACCTGGAGTTCCCACCACGATATGGGCACCCGATTTAAGAGCCTTAATTTGTTTTTCGATGCTTGATCCACCATATACTGAGCGAACCTTGACTCCCTTACTGCGACCAAAGCGGAAGAGTTCTTCTTGACTTTGGACAGCTAGTTCACGAGTTGGAGCGATGACCAAGGCTTGGATAGTCGCTTCTTCTGTACGGATTTTTTCAAGGGTAGGCAAGCCAAAGGCTGCAGTTTTTCCTGTACCAGTCTGAGCTTGACCGATAACATCCTTACCTTCAAGAGCCAAGGGAATGGTTTGCTCTTGGATAGGACTGGCTTCTACAAAACCAGCTTTTTCAATCTCTGCTAGCAAATCAGCAGACAAGTTTAATTCATTAAATTTCACGTTCTTCTTCTTTCTAAAGGTGGTGCGAAGCCACCCTATAGGGCTTAGTTTATACTTTTCTTTTTATGACGTATTTTCATATACTGGATATAAAATCGTGTTGCTTCTTTTCCACAAAAGAAAAGTACTGTTTTCTTTGCAACCTATCTAGTATAACACAAGACCAGAGCAAAAGATAGCCTAATTTCTCTAGAAAATCATGTAAGCGGTTTTTGGCTTTCCTTTTTGATTGAACGACCTAGATAATAAGACAAGGCCAAGGCTATACTATATAAAATGAGAAAAACGAACAAGGTTTGTGTGTAAGAATGAGCCATTTTATAAGTCTCTGCTAATAAAATAGGCCCTGCTAAACCAGCCATTGCCCAAGCTGTTAAAAATATATCCATGCAGAGCGGCCAATTCCTTGGTCCCAAAAAAATATCACTGAGATAAGCTGGAATCAATGAAAAACCAGCTCCATAGCAAGTCATCAAAATAGACATAGCGACTACAAATAAAACGGAATTTGTAAAGAGCCAAAGCGAGAGAGAAAAGAAAAGATTGACAAGCAGTAATATACTAAAGGTTAGAGGGCGACCGATATAGTCAGATAAACTCGCCCAGAGCAAACGACCAAACCCATTGAAAATCCCTAAAACGCCCACCATTACTGCTGCATGACTGGTAGACAAGCCAGCCATTTCCTGTGCCATTGGCGATGCCGCTGAAATTAAGCCTAAACCACAAGCTATGTTGATAAAGAAAATAATCCAAAGTATATAAAACCGATTGCTTTTCAGGGCCTGATTCGCAGCTATTCCTTGCGTCAAAGAGGCTGTTTTTTCTTTCCCTGAAACAGATAAAATTGCAAGTTCTTGCTCATTTGGACGCTTAATGAATTGTGAAGCTAGGAGCATGATAATAAAGTAACTTGCACCTAAAATATAAAAAGTTTCTACAAGCCCTACTCCTGCGATGAGATGTTGCGCTATGGGACTAGTCAATAAAGAAGCAAAACCAAACCCCATAATCGCTAAACCTGTTGCGAGACCACGTTTATCAGGAAACCATTTTATAATCGTTGACACAGGGGTAATATAGCCTGCTCCCAAACCAAGCCCACCTAAAATGCCATAAGCGAGATACAGCAACCACAGCTCCTGACGGTCTATTGCAAATCCTGTTAAGATATTTCCACCTGCGTATAGAAAAGCAGATAGACTCCCCATGACTCTCGGACCAAATTTTTTTCTACCAAACGCCCCATAAATGCAGCCGATAATCCCAAACAAAAGATTGCTAGACTAAATGCAAAAGGCAACAGAAGCCTGATCCCATCCCGTTTTTTCAATAATAGGGTTACGATAAACACTCCAAGCATAAGTCGAACCCAGCATTAAGTGTAAAATGACCCCAGCAAAGGCAATAATATAACGATTCAATTTTATAAAACCTCCTATTTTCGAACATTTATTCTATCTTATATAAAAATAGATAGGATTTTAGTTTATCAAGCTTGTCAAAAAATTACTATTTTTTTGTCTGGAAAGCGTTTTAATTTTTTTCTGTCTTTTTCGTAGCAGAATTGTGCAAAAGTTTTTTTCTTGTGCTAGAATGAAATGCGAATAGGAGGAACTCTAAATGTTAACTTATGATTTAATCGTTATCGGATTTGGTAAAGCTGGTAAAACACTAGCAGGTAAATTGGCTTCAGCTGGCAAAAAAGTTGCCCTCGTTGAACGTAGCAAAGCTATGTACGGTGGAACTTGTATCAACATTGGTTGTATCCCAACTAAGACTTTGCTTGTTGCTGCTGAGAAAGACTTGTCTTTTGAAGAAGTGATTGCTACCAAAAACACTATCACTGGTCGCCTCAACGGTAAAAACTATGCTACTGTTGCTGGTACAGGCGTGGACATCTTTGATGCGGAAGCTCACTTCCTTTCAAATAAAGTCATCGAAATCCAAGCTGGTGATGAAAAGAAAGAACTGACTGCTGAAACAATCGTCATCAACACTGGTGCTGTTTCAAACGTCTTGCCAATCCCTGGACTTGCTACAAGCAAAAACGTCTTTGACTCAACAGGTATCCAAAACTTGGACAAATTGCCTGAAAAACTTGGAATTCTTGGTGGCGGAAATATCGGTCTTGAATTTGCTGGTCTTTACAACAAACTTGGAAGCAAGGTTACAGTTCTAGATGCCTTGGATACTTTCCTACCTCGTGCAGAACCTTCCATCGCAGCTCTTGCTAAGCAATATATGGAAGAAGACGGTATTGAATTGCTTCAAAATGTCCGCACTACTGAAATCAAAAACGATGGTGACCAAGTGCTCCTTGTAACTGAAAACGAAACTTACCGTTTCGACGCTCTTCTCTACTCAACTGGACGCAAACCAAATGTAGAACCACTTCAACTTGAAAATACAGATATTGAACTAACTGAACGTGGTGCTATTAAAGTAGACAAACATTGTCAAACAAACGTTCCTGGTGTCTTTGCAGTTGGAGATGTCAACGGTGGCCTTCAATTTACTTACATTTCACTTGATGACTTCCGTGTTGTTTACAGCTACCTTGCTGGAGATGGCAGCTACACACTTTGAAGACCGTCTCAATGTACCAAATACTATGTTCATCACACCTGCGCTTTCACAAGTAGGTTTGACTGAAAGCCAAGCAGCTGATTTGAAACTTCCATACGCTGTTAAGGAAATCCCTGTTGCAGCAATGCCTCGTGGTCACGTAAATGGAGACCTTCGTGGAGCCTTCAAAGCTGTTGTTAATACTGAAACAAAAGAAATTCTTGGAGCAAGCATCTTCTCAGAAGGTTCTCAAGAAATCATCAACATCATCACTGTTGCTATGGACAACAAGATTCCTTACACTTACTTTACAAAACAAATCTTCACTCACCCAACCTTGGCTGAGAACTTGAATGACTTGTTTGCGATTTAAGTTGAGATTTAATCATATCGAACAGCCCTCCTTGGGCTGTTTTTATTTCTGCGAAATCTCAAATCTGTCTTTTCCCTCTTTTATGATATAATAGAAACATGAAATTAAAAACTACTTTGGGCCTTCTTGCTGGGCGTTCTTCCCACTTCATTTTAAGCCGTCTTGGCCGTGGAAGTACGCTCCCAGGAAAAGTCGCCCTTCAATTTGATAAAGATATTTTACAAAATCTAGCTAAGAACTACGAGATTGTCGTGGTCACTGGAACCAACGGAAAAACCTTGACAACTGCCCTCACTGTCGGCATTTTAAAAGAGGTTTATGGTCAGGTTCTGACCAACCCAAGCGGTGCTAACATGATTACAGGGATTGCAACAACCTTCCTAACAGCCAAATCTTCTAAAACTGGGAAAAACATTGCCGTCCTAGAAATCGACGAAGCCAGTCTATCTCGTATCTGTGACTATATCCAGCCAAGCTTATTTGTTATCACGAATATCTTCCGTGACCAGATGGACCGCTATGGTGAGATTTACACAACTTACAAGATGATTTTGGATGCTATTCGTAAGGTGCCTACTGCCACTGTTCTCCTTAATGGAGACAGTCCACTTTTCTACAAGCCAGCTATTCCAAATCCTATACAATATTTTGGTTTTGACTTGGAGAAAGGCCCCGCCCAGCTGGCTCACTATAATACAGAAGGGATTCTCTGTCCTGACTGCCAAGGAATCCTAAATATGAGCATAATACCTATGCAAATTTGGGTGCCTATATCTGTGAAGGCTGCGGATGTAAACGTCCTGATCTCGACTATCGCTTGACAGAACTAGTTGAGTTGACCAACAATCGCTCTCGCTTTGTCATTGACGGACAAGAATACGGTATCCAAATCGGCGGGCTCTATAATATCTACAACGCCCTAGCTGCAGTTGCCATCGCCCGTTTCCTCGGTGCAGATTCACAACTCATCAAACAGGGATTTGATAAGAGCCGTGCTGTCTTTGGACGTCAAGAAACCTTCCATATCGGTGACAAGGAATGTACCCTCGTCTTGATTAAAAATCCAGTCGGTGCAACCCAAGCTATCGAAATGATTAAACTAGCTCCTTATCCATTTAGCCTATCAGTCCTCCTCAATGCTAACTATGCAGACGGTATTGATACTAGCTGGATCTGGGATGCTGATTTTGAACAAATCACTGAGATGGATATTCCAGAAATTAACGCTGGCGGTGTTCGTCATTCTGAAATCGCACGTCGCCTCCGAGTGACAGGCTATCCAGCTGAGAAAATCACTGAAATAAGTAGTCTGGAACAAGTTCTTAAGACCATTGAAAACCAAGACTGCAAGCATGCTTATATTCTGGCAACTTATACTGCTATGCTTGAATTCCGCGAACTGCTGGCTAGTCGTCAGATTGTTAGAAAGGAGATGAACTAATGGTTTATACTTCACTTTCCTCAAAAGCTGGCAATTACCCCTATCAGCTCAACATTGCCCACCTCTATGGAAACCTCATGAATACCTACGGGGACAATGGAAACATCCTCATGCTCAAGTATGTGGCTGAAAAACTGGGAGCCCATGTGACCGTTGACATCGTTTCTCTCCATGATGACTTTGATGAAAATCACTATGATATCGCCTTTTTCGGTGGCGGCCAAGACTTTGAACAAAGTATCATTGCAGACGACCTACCTGCTAAAAAAGAGAGCATTGACAACTACATCCAAAACGACGGTGTGGTTCTGGCTATCTGTGGTGGTTTCCAACTATTGGGTCAGTATTATGTGGAAGCTTCAGGCAAACGCATCGAAGGGTTAGGAGTCATGGGCCATTACACCCTCAACCAGACCAATAACCGCTTTATCGGTGACATCAAGATTCACAATGAAGATTTCAATGAAACCTACTATGGTTTTGAAAATCATCAGGGCCGTACCTTCCTCTCTAATGACCAAAAACCACTGGGACAGGTTGTCTATGGAAATGGAAACAACGAAGAAAAGGTCGGCGAAGGGGTTCATTACAAGAATGTCTTTGGTTCCTACTTCCATGGGCCTATCCTCTCTCGTAATGCCAATCTGGCCTATCGCCTAGTCACTACTGCCCTCAAGAAGAAATACGGTCAGGACATCCAACTCTCTGCCTATGAGGACATTCTCAGCCAAGAAATCGCTGAAGAATACAGTGACGTCAAAAGCAAGGCTGACTTTTCTTAAACCAAGAAAAACCATATCAAAGAACTCCGACAAGATAGCGGAGTTCTTTTTGTCTTTTCTTTTACCCTTCTCCCTTGCATTTTCTCTCTTTTTTTGCCAAAATAGAGGGGTAGAAAGAAGGTAGCATATGTCTAAATTACAACAAATCGTAACATATCTTGAATCAGAAAAACTAGACGTCGCTGTCGTATCTGACCCCGTCACAATCAATTACCTCACTGGCTTTTACAGTGATCCCCATGAACGCCAGATGTTTCTTTTTGTCCTAACGGATCAGGAACCCCTCCTCTTTGTCCCAGCACTTGAGGTTGAGCGTGCAAGCAGCACTATTTCCTTCCCAGTTGTGGGCTATGTGGACTCTGAAAATCCATGGCAAAAAATGAAACATGCTCTTCCACAACTTGACTTCAAACGTGTCGCTGTCGAGTTTGACAATCTCATCTTGACCAAATACCATGGCTTGAAAACCGTTTTTGAAACTGCTGAGTTTGAAAACCTCACACCTCGTATCCAACGTATGCGCCTCATCAAATCAGCTGACGAAGTGCAAAAAATGATGGTTGCAGGTCTCTATGCGGACAAGGCTGTTAAGGTTGGTTTTGATAATATTTCTCTTGATAAGACCGAGACAGATATTATCGCCCAAATCGACTTTGCTATGAAACGTGAAGGCTATGAAATGAGCTTTGATACTATGGTCTTGACTGGTGATAATGCTGCAAATCCACACGGTATTCCAGCAGCAAACAAAGTTGAAAAATGATGCTCTTCTCCTCTTTTGACCTTGGTGTTCTAGTCAACGGCTACGCGTCAGATATGACTCGTACAGTCGCTGTCGGCAAACCAGACCAATTCAAGAAAGACATTTACAACTTGACTCTTGAAGCCCAACAAGCTGCTCTTGACTTTATCAAACCAGGTGTGACTGCACATGAAGTGGACCGTGCTGCTCGTGAGGTCATCGAAAAAGCTGGTTACGGTGAGTACTTCAACCATCGTCTCGGTCATGGTATCGGTATGGATGTCCACGAATTCCCATCTATCATGGAAGGAAACGACATGGTCATCGAAGAAGGCATGTGCTTCTCTGTTGAACCAGGGTATCATATCCCTGGTAAAGTTGGTGTCCGTATCGAAGACTGCGGTGTTGTTACCAAGGAGGGCTTCGACCTCTTTACAAGCACCAGCAAAGACTTGCTTTATTTTGATTAATGGTATTATTTTATGTTAAATGATCTCTTTAAATTTGTAGATAATGTTACTAATGAAACTTCTAAAGTCGTAAATGATATTGCAAATGAGACTGCAAAAGCTGTGAAAGTAGTTGCAGATGAAACTTCCAAAATAACGACCAATACTGTAGATGGAGCTGTTTGTATTGCCAATAATACTATGACAGGAATTTCTAATTTTATAAGTGTACCTGGTAAAGTTGTAAATTTAATTTTTGAACTACACTCATGGAATAATCAAGAGCGTCTTGAAAAGAAACAAGATGAAGAACGTAGACAATCTTTATCCATTCAATTCCCTGATTCTTAAATCAAGAAGGTTTAATAGAATAATTCATGAAGAAGCTAATCAAATTATTCGAATTAAAATAGAAATTAATCAAGCTTTAATTAATTTTGAGGTGTATTCAATTAGTAGGATTTCAACTTGGTTTTTACTTTAGATTATAATGATTATGGAAGTTTAACGGGGAAAGTTAGAATTTCAAGAGATAATACTGACTCAAGTATCCCTAAAAATATTAGTTTGCGAATTTCTGAGCGACTTAATGCCATTTTAAAAAATCAGTATATCCTTTCACCTGATGATTATGATATTTTACTTACAAAAGAACCTACAGATGTAAAAGAGATTTTTGAAAATTTTGGATTTTCATAATGTAACATTACTTGAAGAAAGATATGAAAAATTACCTCATTTTATTAAGAATTACAAAATACATAGCATTACAATAGGAAATTGCAAATATTTTGATAAAGATTCCTATTTTGATAGTAATTCTTCTGTTGTGATTTCCTATTATCTACAAGAAAACCAATAATAAAAACGTAAAGTTAGCAGAAAATCATTACTTCTTTACGTTTTTTAATCTTTACTTAATCTTCTTGATACTTTGACTAAGGATAAATCCTACAATCATCCCTACCATATTTTGCATGAAATTTGGCAAAATTTCTGGTAGGGTTGCTGCCCAGCCATTCATCAAAGTAGAACCCAAGGCGTAGCCCCCTACCATGGCAATCGTTGCTAAGATAAGGCCTAACCACTGAGTTTTTCCTTTAAATCCTGCGAAAAATCCCTGCAAGCCATGGTTAACCAAGCTAAAGAACATCCACTGAGGATAGCCTGATAAGAGGTCAATCAAGAAACCTGCTAGTCCTCCGACTACAGCCCCTTCACGACTACCAAAGTAGAAGGCCGCAAAGAAGACACCCGCATCTAAAAGAGTTAGAATGCCTGTCGGTGTCGGGATTTTTAAGAAATAACCTAGAACCACAGAAAGGGCGGTTAATAGGGATACAAGGGCGATTTTAGTTGTTTTTGTCTGCTTCATATTGTCTCACTCCATACTGATCTGCTTGTGCAATGGCACGGTAAACGAAAGCCTTAGAGCTTTCTACTGCTGGTAAAAGTTCATCACCTTTGACTAGATGACTGGCAATGCTAGAGGCAAAGGTACAACCTGCACCAGCATTTTGCCCTTGGATGACAGGATTTTCTAGGACTGTAAAGTTTTGTCCATCATAAAAGACATCTACAGCCTTGTCCTGACTAAGGCGATTGCCTCCCTTGATAATGACTGCTGGCGCTCCTAAGTCATGTAATTTCTGTGCTGCAGTTTTCATATCTTCCAAGGTTTTGATTTCCTGACCAGCTAATAATTCTGCTTCAGGAAGATTAGGAGTAATCACACTGACATGAGGGAAAAAGCGAATCAACTCTTGGCAGAGTTCACTTACAGCCACGTCGTGAGTTTCCTTGCAGACCAAGACAGGATCCAATACCACAGGCACTCCTGGGCGTTGTTTGATAAAGTCCAAGGCCTTCTCAGCCACACTGACAGTAGGGAGAAGACCAATCTTAATTCCCCAAAACTCCACATCATGCAAGCTATCTAATTCATATTGAAAAATGGTATCGTCAGTTGGAAAGACCTCAAAACCTTTTTCTGTCAAGGCGGTCAAACAAGTCACTGCTACAAAGCCATGCAAGCCGTTCAGGTATAGGTAGCTAATCAGCAGATAAACCACCACCACTAAAAATATCATTTCAGAAAGTGCTAAAATACGATTATTCTTCATAGCGAGATCTCCTTTAAATACAAACCATTAGGTGCTGCCGTTGGACCAGCAAGTTGCCTGTCCTTCTTCTCCAAGATCAGGTCAATCTGCTCCACTGGCATACGGTTGTTGCCGATTTTGAGCAGTGTACCCACCATATTGCGAATCTGCTTATACAAGAAACCATTTCCTGAAAAGGTAAAGGTCAAAAACTGACCTGTCTCATCGACTGCTAAACTAGCTTCTGTAATGGTACGAACCTTATCCTCTACACTAGTCCCAGAGGCTGTAAAACCTGTAAAATCATGGGTCCCCTCTAGCTTTTTGATTGCAATCTGCATGCGTTCCACGTCAAGTGGATAAGGAAAGTGAGTGGCATAGTGACGGCGCATAGGGATTTTTGGGACGGCCCTATCACGATAAACTCATAGGTCTTGCTATGCTTGGCATAACGGCAATGAAAATCATCCGCCACAAGCTCAATCGAAATAACATCAATATCTTCAGGAGACTGAGTGTCCAAGGCAAAACGGAGCTTCTCCTCATCCATTTGATAAGGCAGGTCAAAATGAATAATCTGTCCCAGGGCATGAACTCCACTATCTGTCCTACCAGCACCGTGAACAGTAATCGCCTGCCCTTTATTCAATCTAGTCAAAGTTTTTTCAATTTCCTCCTGAACACTACGCGCATGAGGCTGGCGCTGAAAACCAGCAAAAGGCGTAACCATCATAGGAAATAGTTGCTATCTCTCGTCATAACCTCTATTGTATCAAGAAATTAGTCTGTAAACAAGGACCTAAATTAAATATTGTCTGGGTACAAAAATTTCAAAAGAAAAACTTAGGAAACTAATCCTAAGCTCTCTTTTGAAGTAGGTACATGACAAAGATAGAGGTTACAATCAACCAACCTCCTAAGATACTAAAGACCAACATCCCATTTTGTGTTAGTAAGCCAGATTGCACCTAAGAACAGATATGTTGTCAGTAAAGGCTCGAAACTACAGCCTAATACAGCAGATAAGTTGCTTGATTGAGGAGTTTAGCTGGAAATTCGTTCAGAAACAAGTTTGAAAGACGGTCGTCAAGGCTACACTGTGAGCAAAACCAACGAGAATGCTTCCTGCTACTACCACCCACAAGGATGGAGACAGGGCAATCACGATTTGACCCTAAGCCAAAGGTAATGCCAGACCAGAGGAGCAGTTTCTCTTTAAAAATAGAAATCAAGAAAGAAAAACTCACACCAGCCACAATCCCGATCAACTGCATGACACTAAGAACAAAACTAGATAACTGGGCATCTCCAAGTCCTCTTTCCACCATCAAACTTGGAATACGGATAGTAATAGCTGTATTGGTACAAACTACAACCAGCTGCTTCAATAGCTAGGATAAAAATCAAGCCTTTCATTTCCCGAGTTAAGCGACATGCTTCCTTCTCTTTTTTCTTGACTTCTTTCTTTTCCTTTCCATAAGGGACAAAGAGCAAATAAAGGATCAGCACCAAAAATCCAGCACTATAGGCTAGGAAGGTAGCTGTCCAACCAAAAGCCAACAACTGGCCGACTGCCAAGGTAATGAGAGAGGCTCCAACGACCTCTGCAGAGCCACGTAGCCCCAACATCTGAATCCGCGTTTTGCCTTGATAACGTTCACTGATAATAGAAATAGCCTTGGCATTGATCATCCCAACACCCAAACCAAAAGAATTCTTGTTCCAAAGACAAAGGGGTAGGCTTGATACCAAAATGGAGCCGTTCCACTTAGTGATAAAATCAATAATCCCAAACTAATCTGTAAACGCTCAGGAAATATTTTTTCTAAGAAACCATTTAGTAGCAACATAATCATGATCCCAAAAGAGGCAAGCTCATCAAGAGCTCAATTTATTCATAGGATAACCTTGATAATAGTCAAACATGGCTGGCAGGGCACTCGAGATGGAAAAGGATGTAATCAAAACAGGGAGAGGCCAAAATACTGGCACGTTCTAAAATTGTTTTCATGAAATCTCTTTCTATATTTTCTCTTAATCTTCTACTCTTTTGAGAATTATAAAGCAAGAAAGAAAGTCCCATTGGTTTATGACTCCTTCTTAAACTCGAAAATAGATTCTTGTGTCTTATACTCAATGAAAAATCAAGAGCAAGCAGGAAAGCTGGCCGCAGGTTGTCAAAGCACTGCTGAGGTTGTGAAATGGGCAACGAAGTCAGCTCAAAAGCTACTGTTTTGAGAGTTTAGATAAACGGCGGGGGTAGCTCAAAACTTGTTTTGAGGTTGTGGATAGACTGATCAGTTACCTATATCCTGATATATACAGCAAGCGAAACGGCATGGTTTGAAGAGAGTTTTGAAAAGTATTAGGATGACTTTCTCTTGATTTGCTGTGATAAAAGTGAGAGATAAATCCTGCCACCATATAGGCAGCAAAAGATAATCAGACACCCTTTAACTTGGCGCGCAACCCGCTACATTCACAAAAAGTAGAGGAAGGACTGACGCTGAGAATGAACGATGTCAAGTCTCAGTACCAGCCAGTAAAAGAGGCAAAAATCATATGCAGCAAGGGTAAAATCGTCCCACACAACTGGATCGAGATCTGTATTGACCCTGTTTGTCAAAAAGAGGTATCTCGTTTCTACGAGAACGATATAGTGGCAGAGAATTTTCTAAGTATGAGAGTAGTCGCAATGGGCGCTAAAGGAGAATGGTAAATCACACAGTAATCATGATCGCATGGTGAGCACCTTTTAAGCGCAGGAGACTTGATCTTTGCGTTTTCACCTAAACGGCTCATGACCTTTGGGAGATGGAGGCGTAAAAATCGCGACAAAAGTTGGACCAGAACCGTATAATGAAAGCTGACATCGAAATCCACCATGTTGGCGATTTCCAGATAAACTCCCGTGGCACGCTGGAAACAAGAAGATGCGGCTGTAAAATCTCAAGTTTATGGTCTTTTGACATGGCTTAAATTTTTCTTCACAAACTCTGATTTGAGGTTTCATGGCGCAAAGCCATCAATTTTACAGTCGATATTGGTCGCGTCTACGACAGGATATTTCTTTCCACGCGCGTCCTTGTTTTCAAAATCTTTTGGCGCACAACTTTTACTTTCAGAGTACTTGATGAGGTTACTGTATCACCATCGGCACAATTTATTTCCGTTGGCATCGATAGCGACAATGCCCTCTTCTACATCACCCAACTTCAGCAGCGAGTTCCACTCATGAGCACACTCTGGGCAAACCAGTGAGGGCACCGTCTTCGTAGACATACTCTGAGTTGCATTTTGGGCAATTTGGTAAAGTTGTTCATGGTTTCTCCTTATCATCCATTCCTTTCATTCTTTGAAAATCAAAACTACTCGGGCAGCAACTATTATACCCTAAAATCAACAGTTTTTGAAACGCGTGCAAAGAGAGAAAAGGAGCAAGCTTCATTTAGCCTGCTCCTCTCGTCCCTAGAACATATATTTTTTTGCTTCTGATTCAATTTTTTCGACCACTTCTTGGATACTTAGTCCAGTTGTGTCAAGGTAAACTGCATCCTCAGCCTGTTTGAGAGGTGAGGTTTCACGATGACTATCCTTGTAGTCACGCGCAGCAATCTCTTCTTTCAGCGTTTCCAAGTCAGTCTCAATCCCTTTAGCAATATTTTCCTTGTAACGACGCTCTGCTCTTTCTTCAACAGAAGCCACTAGGAAAATCTTGAGTTCAGCTTGTGGTAAAACAACTGTCCCGATATCACGCCCATCCATGACGATACCACCTTGCTGAGCAATCTCTTGCTGAAGCGAAACCAGTTTCTCACGCACTTCAGGAATGGCAGCAATGCTTGAAACCTTGTTGGTCACTTCATTTTCACGAATCGGATGAGTAATATCCACATCCCCTACAAAAACAAGTTGCTCACCTGTTTCTGAACGTCCAAAACTAATGGGGTGTTGGTTAAGAAGCTCAAGAAGTTGGTCTACATTTCCTGCATTCAACTGGTGTTTGAGCGCTATATAAGTCGCAGCACGGTACATAGCACCCGTATCGAGATAAGTGTATCCAAAATCCTTAGCGATAATCTTTGCGACCGTACTCTTACCACTCGAAGCTGGACCATCGATAGCAATTTGAATTGTCTTCATGACCTGCTCCTATCTTGTTTTAATCACATCACCTGGGTTAGCAAACCAAGAGCCAGATGACATATGAGAAGGATTCAAAGCTTCCAACTGGGCAATAGAAATTCCTGCACGTTGTGCAAGAGCTGCTTCACCCTCTCCTGGATGAACAGTAATTGTTCCTTCACCGTCGGTATGCTCTTCAGAGCTACTTTCTGACGGAGTTGTTTCAGAAGAAGATGTTTCTTCTACCTTGCTGTGACGATGAAGACTCTTCCACTTTTTGAAGTGGAGCTGCTAGCAGGTACTGAAGGATCATAAAAAAATCCTTCAAGGCAGCTGTGCGGTTGCTTCCTCCGGTAGAAAGGTAAATCAATACGACAACCATTGCTACAACTATTACAAAGAAGAGGCTAGCTAGGACTGTCAAGACACGATTGGCAACAACGCCTTTTCCCTTTTGTTTACGGCGACGACGATCTGTTCTTGATTCTTCCTCATTGTTTTCATAAATATCTTCTTGCCATGGTTCTTTTTCCATACCTTACTCCTTGTATTTTTTTAAACTTTCTTATTACAATATAAATATGAAACTCACACTTATACCTGAACGATGCATCGCCTGTGGGCTTTGCCAAACCTATTCTGAACTCTTCGATTACCACGATAATGGAATCGTTCGATTTTACGATGATCCAGTTGAATTGCAAAGAGAAATCGCTGAGTCTAGCGATGTTCTGGAGGCCATAAAAAATTGTCCTACACGTGCACTTCTAAAAGATCCGTCATAGTTTAAAAGGGAGACTGATTTTGTAAATTCTTTTTATCACTTTAACCCCTTCATCTACTAGTTTAGCATATTTCTAGGTAAAATTATAGTCTTTTTCGCTTATTTTTTCCTTCGAAAATAGAAAGATCACTTTTTTCTTTGACCAGATAGAGTGGTCTTTTTTTGGTCTCTAGATAGATCTTACTGATATATTTTCCCAAAATCCCAATGGTCAGGAGTTGAATCCCTCCAAGAAAGAGAATGACAGCCATCAGAGAGGTCCAGCCAGATGTCGGATTCCCCAAGATAAGGGTCCGAAACACCACAAAAACAGTCATCATAAAAGAAATAAAACAAGATAGGAGTCCCGCCACAAAGGCTATACTCAAGGGAAAAATCTGAAAAGTTGAGAATCCCTTCAATCGAGTAGAAAAAAGAGTTGCCTAAAACTCCAACTAGTCTTGCCAGCCTGTCTTTCAACATTTGGATAGACAAGATAGTGCGTTTTAAACCCCACCCAAGCAAAGAGGCCCTTTGAAAAACGATTGGATTCGGTTAAGGTTAAAATAGCATCCACCACAGACCGTCTCATCATGCGAAAATCACGGACACCCGAGGGCAAGGCTACTGGGCTGATTTTTTGCATGAGGCGATAAAAGAGATCAGCACAGAAACTGCGAAAGAAAGGCTCTCCCTCCCGACTGGTTCTCCGTGTCCCAACACAGTCCAAGTCTGCATCCTGGTCTAGTAAGGCTTTCATTTCAAGTAGCATACTAGGAGGATCCTGGAGGTCTGCATCCATAACGACCACCAAATCTCCAGTTGCATGCTGTAAGCCTGCATACAGAGCTGCTTCTTTCCCAAAATTTCGCGAGAAAGAAATATAATGCACCGCAGGATTTTGCACCCGATAGGCCTTCAAAAGCTCCAAGGTTCCATCGCTTGAGCCATCATCCACAAAGACATACTCAATCTCTGCTCCTAATTCTGGAAGCAGTGCTTCAACAGACTGATAAAAAAGAGGAAGTACTTCCTCCTCGTTTAAACAAGGGACAATGATCGAAATCATCATCTTAGTCTTCAAATCCATTTGGATGCTTGCTTTGCCAACGCCATGCATCTTCACACATTTGAGTGATGTCGAGTTCAGCTTCCCAGCCCAGTTCTGCCTTGGCTTTTGCAGGGTCTGAGTAGCAGGCAGCGATATCACCTGGGCGACGGTCTACGATGCGGTAAGGAATGGGACGGCCTACCGCTTTTTCCATATTTTGGATAATTTCAAGAACTGAATAGCCTTTACCTGTTCCAAGGTTATAAACGTTTAGGCCTGAACCTTTTTGGATTTTTTTCAGTGCTGCAACGTGACCTTTGGCCAAATCGACAACGTGGATATAATCACGGACACCAGTTCCATCTTCCGTATCGTAATCATCTCCGAAACTTGTACTTGCTCTAGTTTACCCACTGCTACTTGTGAAACATAAGGCAAAAGGTTGTTTGGAATGCCATTAGGATTTTCTCCCAAATCTCCACTTTCATGCGCTCCGATTGGGTTAAAGTAACGAAGCAAGACCACATTCCATTCTGAGTCTGCCTTGTGGATATCCGTCAAAATTTCCTCTAACATGAGCTTAGTACGGCCGTACGGGTTGGTCACTGAAAGTGGGAAATCTTCTAGGATTGGAACTGTATGAGGATCTCCGTAAACTGTCGCCGAAGAACTGAAGATGATGTTCTTACAGTTGTTTTTCTTCCATAGCTTTTCAAAAAGGCTGACAGTTCCTGCGATATTATTGTCATAATAGGCAAGAGGGATACGTGTTGATTCACCAACAGCCTTCAAACCAGCAAAGTGAATGACACCAGTCGGCTCTTCCTGCTTGAAAATATCTCTGAGGGTATCTGTGTCACGGATATCTGCCTCATAGAAAGGAATCTCAACTCCTGTAATTTTTTCAACAACTTCTAAACTCTTACGATTGCTGTTAACAAGATTATCCACCACAACGACTTGATGACCTGCTTGGATCAACTCAATAACAGTATGGGTTCCGATAAACCCGGCACCACCCGTTACCAAAATCTTTTCTTGCATCTTTTTTCCTCGATTCTTGGATTATTTTTTCTTATTTTACCATTTTTGATAGGGAATGTCATTCGCCATCCTAGAGGGGAGGCTAAAATTTCAGTAAAATGCTTATACTCTTCGAAAATCTCTTCAAGCCACGTTAGCTTCGCCTTGCGTGGGTTGGTATGGTTACTGACTTCGTCAGTTCTATCCACAACCTCAAAACAGTGTTTTGAGCAACCTTCGGCTAGCTTCCTAGCTTACTCTTTGATTTTCATTGAGTATCATTCGCTTTTTACTCGTTTGACATAGTTTACAATTGGATAATTTATTGGGTCCAATGTCAACTCCTTGTCTTGGATTAGTTGAGCTAAGTGGTAACCAATGATAGGACCCGTTGTCAGACCTGATGACCCTAGTCCGCTAGCCGCATAGACACCTGCTAAACCTGGGATTTGCCCAAAAAATGGAGAGAAATCACTAGTATAGGCGCGGATTCCCACACGATCACCTCTTGTAGTAGCTTCAGCCAAGGCTGGATAGTATGGCAAGGCCGCATCCTCCATTTGCCGGAGCAAGGTTTCATCCACCGTCAAGTCAAATCCCATGTCGTTTTCATGGGTAGCGCCTAAGGACAATTTCCCACCTGCAAAAGGGATCAAATCCCACTCCCCCTCTGGCATGATAACAGGGTGAGATGCTAGGTCTTTGGAAATCTGATAGTCTCGAAGTTGCCCCTTTTGAGGACGAATATCCACTTCATATCCTAAGGATTCTAATATGTGCCCCAACCAAGCTCCCGTTGCCAAAATAACCTGTTCAAACACCTCTTCACCAATCTGGTAGCCTGATGATACAGGTGTCAGTCTCACTTTTTCTTTGACCAGCTTGACGTGACTGGCTTCCAGCAAACGAGTCACTAAGAGGTGGCCATCTACTCTAGCTCCACCAGAAGCATAGAGCAGGCGATCAAATCCATGCAAACCAGGGAATAATTCATTTGCAGATGCTTGGTCCAGAATGGCTATCTGGCCTATCAAGGGAGATTCCTCTCTGCGCTGAAGAGCTAGTTGATAAAGTTCTTCCAACTTGGACTCATCTTTTTTCAAGAGAAAAACTCCCGAACGCTGGTAAAAGTCGATTTCCTGACCAGACTTTTCTAAATCAGCCAACAAATCCACATAAAAGTCCGCTCCCAAGCGCGCCATCTTGTACCAGACTTTATTGCGACGTTTGGAAAACCAAGGACTGATAATTCCTGCTGCAGCCTTGGTAGCCTGACCTTGTCCATGGTCAAAAACGGTCACCTCTAAATCTGCTTCTTTGGAGAGGTAGTAGGCGGCTGTGGCACCTACAATTCCTGCTCCAATAATGGCAACTTTTTTCATTATCTTCACTTCCTAACTAGATATGGTGGAAAGGATTGGTCGATGCTTGACTAGGCAAAATATCAATAGACCAGCCCTTTTCCGCCTTCCATTGAGTAAGGAGCTCAGCGATTTTTTCGACAAAAAGAATTTCAATATAGTGGCCTGGGTCCAGCGCCAACAAGCCATCAGACAACATATCCTGAGCTGTGTGATAATAAATATCCCCAGTGATATAGACATCAGCTCCTTTTGCCAAAGCATCAGAGTAGAAAGACTGCCCACTTCCACCACAGATGGCCACTCTTGAAATTGGCTTCTGCAAATCAGTCTCTTGATAATGCACCATTCGAAGGCTATCTAGACCAAAGACTTGCTTGACATGACTGGCGAATTCTCCAAAGGTCTGAGGCTGAATATTCCCAATACGCCCAATCCCACGTTCTGGTCCTGTTTCCTGCAGATAAGTAGTCTCCTCAATTCCTAACATCTGGCAGAACCAGTCATTGAGGCCATTCTCGACAATGTCGATATTAGTATGACTGACATAAACGGCAATGTCATGTTTGATGAGGTCGATGTAAATCTGATTTTGCGGACGGCTGGCTACCAAATCCTTGATGGGACGGAAAATCGGCGCGTGCTTAACGATAATCAAATCCACACCCTTTTCAATAGCTTCTGCCACCGTCCCCTCACGAATATCTAGGGCAATCATGACTCTTTGGATATCCTTGTCTAGAGTCCCGATTTGCAGTCCACGACTATCCCCTCCATGGAAAAATTCCTGGGGACAAAAAGGCTTCATAAGTTTTGATGACTTCACTTGCTAACATGGAGCACCTCCTTTATGGCTTGAATTTTTATCTGCCAGAATCTGACGTTCTGCTAGATTTTTTTCTCTGGGATTTGACTGAGGGCAAATTCTAGCTTAGTTGCTTCTTTTTTTGCCACTTTTTGAACGAAGACCGGACTGACTTCCTTGGACAAGAAGGGACCAAAGCGAACATCACTAGCTGCTAGCTTCATTTTTCCCCGCTTCCACCACTAGAATTTCATAAAACTTGCCAGCTTCTTCTAGGATACTTTCGGCTACAATCCGGAAAACCGTGGTCTTGTAACCAGATGCGCAAGTCATCTTCACGATTATTGGGTTGGAGGATTAAACGCTGGATATTCGATAGCTTTTTCCAAACCTTCTTCTAGGATAGTTGCAATCAATCGCCCCCCATACCAGCAATGGTGATAACCGACACTTGGTCTTCCTCTTCAAAGGCTGCCAATCCATTGGCTAAACGAACTTGGATTTTTCTCCTTTAGACCGTGACTTTCAACATTCTTAACCGCAGACTGGTAGGGTCCTTCTACGACCTCACCAGCAATAGCACGCTCAATTTTTCCCTTTTTTCTACCAACTCAATAGGTAGATAAGCATGGTCACTCCCCACATCAAGTAACACAGCACCTTGGGGCACAAAGGACGCCACCAATTCTAATCTCTTTGAAATCATCTTCTCTCACTTTCCAAAACTCTGTTACCTCTTATTATACCACATTTCAGCTAGCAATCTTGCACCTAAAAAGACCGCAATCCACAGATTGTAGCCTTTCTTTATTTTTCTAACTTGATAACGACTGGTTAAGATAAATATCACTGTAAAGACAGCCATCATGACAAGGTAAACAGGGAATGTTTGTCCTGTAAGTGTCGAAATTTCAAGCAATTTCTGGATCCTTGGGAAAAGAGCTGTAGCTAGGAAGCCCCCTACTGACCAAACAATCAAGAGGACACGCCAGAGGGTAAATGGCATGCAGGCTCTAAATACGGATAAGAAACCGATAGACCCGAGGAGATAATAGAGTAGGGTTGAGATTTCTAACTCAGACCAACCTTGACTCGTTCCAAAAAGTTTCACAAAGAGAACGCTGAAGACGACCATGAGGGCACTTGGTAGGGCACGAAGCATGGATCTTCTGAGGAAGTTTGGCTCAACAGGTTTGATATTTCGCTCAAAAAGTCAGAACGAATGGCGGGAAACCTTCCACGAACTGGTCGATCATGGTAATCTGAATCGGAATGAAAGGGAAAAATCAAAAATCCATTCAGACCGACCTAGTAAAAACACTGGCAATACAGATCACAGCGAGCAAGAAGGAATAGATAGTCTTAATCAAGAAAAATCGGTGCAATGTGGGCAATGTTATTGACCACGCGACGACCTTCAAAGAGAATCTCAGGAACATCATTAAAGTCTGAGTTCAATAGAACCAGATTAGCAATCTGACGCGTCGCCGGATCTCCCTCAGCCATCACAATAGAACAATCTGCCTCACGAAGAGCCAGGATATCATTGACTCCGTCCCCTGTCATTGCTGTTGTATGCCCTGCTTTTTTTCAGCGTTTGGATGATGAGTTTCTTTTGATGAGGGAAACCCGTCCGAAAAATGGCTGTTTCTTTAGCCATGGCGATCAATTCCTCATCCGTAATTTTTTTGAACAGTCTACATAGCTGTCATAGTCCGCAAAACCGGCCTTCTGGGCAATGCTGGATACAGTAACCGGATTATCCCCAGAGATAATCTTGAGTCCCACTTCCTGAGAACGGAGATAGTCTAGCGTCTCAGCAGCTCCCTCTCGAATCGGATCTAAAATCTCCAGCAAGGCCAAAGCTTGAATATCAGAAGGTTTCTGGGGCTTGTGATGGTCCAGTTTTTTTCGTGACTGAGAGCCAAGACCAAGACACGAGAACCCTCGTTCCAAGGCCTCTCTAGCTTCAGGGACTTCATTTTCCAGCAACATCTCAGGTGCACCCTAAGAAAAACAGTTCCTAGCCCTTCTAACTCCATAGCTCCCCACTTGCGGTCGCTAGAGAAAGGAAGATTGGAAAGCATAGAGTAGGCAACCTTTCCTTGGAAACGCTGGCGAATGGCTTGAGCTGTAGGATTTTTATCCTCACTATGATATATATAACTGGTCAGAATGTTGGTAATAGTCCCTTCACCATAAGTTTCCGTCAGCGGAAGAACAGCCTCCACCTGCATCTTTCCTTGAGTGATGGTTCCTGTCTTGTCCAGACAGAGCATATCCACGCGCGCCAAGGTCTCGACAGAGTACATTTCCTGCACTAAAACCTTTTTCAAGCCCAGCTTGATCACCGCAGTCAAGAGCGAGGTGATGGTCAAAAGGGCGATTCCCTTGGGCAACATTCCCAAAAGAGCTGTCGACGAATTTACAACGGATGACTTGAGAGGTAAGCCTTTTAACATCAAGGCTTCTAGCAAGAGAGCCAGACCAAAAGGAATGATAATCTTCCCAGTAAAACCTGCTAGCTTGTCCAGCGATTTCATGATACGGGAGTTGATGGGTTTCACAGTCTTAGCTTCCAGCATGAGCTTAGCAGCATAGTTGTCTGCACCGACATGGTGAACTTTAGCCAAAACTGACCCACTGGCTAAGAAACTCCCAGACAAAAGCAAGGTGTCAACTTCCTTTTGCACCAAATCACTCTCACCCGTCAACATGGCTTCATTGACTTCTGCAAAGCCTTCTAGAACCAGAGCATCACTAGGAATCTGCTCTCCAGCAGACAAACGAATGACATCTCCTAGAACCAATTCTTCTGGATTAAGAGCGACTTCTTGGCCATCACGGATGGTTTTGACCTTTTCCTTGGTCATGAGATTGAGCTTGTCCACCATATGTTTGGCCCGTAGCTCAGTCACAATCCCAGAAAAAGCGTTAAAGCAAATAACGGCAAAGAAAACCAGATTGCTCCAAGCCTGCACAAAGGCCAGTGCTAGGGAAATGGCAAAGTTCAAAGCGTTAAAAAGGGTAAAGACATTTCGTTTGATGATTTGCCAAGTACTGGTACTGGCCGATGCGGTAAAGTCATTGACCAAACCTTGAGCCTGTCTTTCCTTGACTTCTTTTTGGGTTAATCCCATTATCTTATTTTTATCCATAAATTCTATCATATCATTTTTTCTAGCAGAATTCTAATCTCATCCAAAATATCTCCACTGATAACTGAAAAAGTTTGCCAGTAGTCTTTCGATAAGGTATAATAATAAAAGCAATACAATCGAAGGAGATCTCATGTTTTATACTTATTTGCGTGGACTAGTCATGCTGATTTTGTGGTCCATCAATGGCAATGCCCACTATCACAATACTGATAAAATCCCTAATCGAGACGAAAACTATATCCTCGTCGCTCCTCATCGTACCTGGTGGGATCCTGTATATATGGCCTTTGCGACCAAGCCAAAACAGTTCATCTTTATGGCAAAAAAAGAGCTTTTTAACAACCGCATCTTTGGCTGGTGGATCCGTATGTGTGGCGCATTTCCTATCGACCGGGAAAACCCTAGCGCCTCTGCCATCAAGTATCCTATCAACGTCCTCAAAAAAAGCGACCGTTCTCTCATCATGTTCCCAAGTGGGAGCCGCCACTCAAACGATGTCAAGGGTGGCGTAGCCTTGATTGCCAAAATGGCCAAGGTCCGTATCATGCCTGTCACCTACACAGGTCCCATGACCTTGAAAGGCTTGGTTAGTCGTGAACGTGTCGATATGAACTTTGGAAATCCTATCGATATCTCAGATATCAAGAAAAATGAATGATGAGGGGATCGAAATGGTTTGCAGATCGTATCCAAGCAGAATTCCAACGTTTGGATGAAGAAACCAAACAATGGCACAACGATAAAAAAACCAAACCCACTCTGGTGGTTTGTCCGCATCCCTGCCCTTATCCTTGCAGTGCTTGTTGGTATCCTAACAATTATCTTTACCTTCATCGCAAGCTTTATCTGGAATCCAGATAAAAAGAGAGAGGAGGCTCTTGGTTAAAAAATACAATTATCCCTTGGCTTTTGCCAAGGGATAATTCTTTTATTCAATTTCCCATTTTTGAGCCAACCAGCTAGAAAAGGCTAGAAATCGCTCAGCCACTTGCTCATGATGCCCATAAGGATCAAAGACAAACTGACCAGTCGGATAGCGTTTCCGAAGGCTGGTATGGATCTGTTCAGCACAGGCTGGTGCTTGAGCCAAGCGATTGGTATGATGGGCTCCTTCTGTTTGACCGTTTTGTAAATACAGCAAGCAGTCCAGATTTTCCAGATTTTCTTCCTCACAGAAAGAAACAAAATCAGGATACCAAAAGGAACCGCAGATGGAGAAGACACAGGAGACCTTGTCAAAGCTGAAAAGACTGTAAACTGCCGCCAAACCACCTAGTGAGTACCCTCCATAGGCAAGGCGATTTTTGTCCAGCCGATAAAGCGACTGCAACTTATCTAAAAGACCTCCAAACAAATGATCATGATAGACCTTCGCCTGACCGCCAAAATCTGGAGCTCCATCTCTCAGAGCAGATGCCTTCCATGGAGTGTAGTCGTCTAGGCGATTTTTAGAAGTTAAGCCCACTAAAATCACAGATTCAGAAAGGATTGATAGGAATCCAAGTTTCCATCATTCAATAAAATAGCTGGATAGGTTTGATTGGGATTATAGGTCGAGGGAAGGCTGATTTTGACTTGGATTCCTTCCCAATCAAACTCATTATTTATTGATAAAGTCATTGATTTTCTCAAGGGAATCAATCACTGCTGGACCATAGTCCATCAACTCATCGTAAGAGATGGTCATGATTTTTTGATTCTTAATTGCAGGAACGTTTTCCAATACCTCATTTGCCTTCATCAACTCTACTGCGTTGGCATCCAATTTTTTATTGCGGTCGCTGGTTACATAGATAATCAATTCAGGATCCATTGACACGAGATTTTCCAAGGTCAAGCCTGATGTTCCCGTTGCAACGTTGGTATAACCAAGTTGATTTAGCAGGCTTTCTTGCAAAGCAGACTTGTAAGCACCGAAAGTTTCGTCGTTATATGCAACCATAATCAAAGCCTTTTTCTTCTCACCTTGACTTGCTGGATTAGCTTTCTTAACAGCCTCAATTTTAGCTTGTAATTGAGATGCGTATTCATTGGCCTTGTCCTGAACATTAAAAATCATTCCAAGATTTTTGACATCTTCTACAATATTCCCCAAATCTTGCTGAATCGTTGAAAGAGATGCTTTTTGTGTATAGACTGGGATTTTTATTTTTCATTCCAAGTGCTAACTGTCCCCAAGGATTTTTCAGAAAACATCATGTTTCGACCCATGACGGCATCTGGCTCATAGGAAAGGACAGTCTCTTGTGAGACTGTTTTTTTTATCACCGATTTGAGGAATTGTCGCAATCGCGTCTTTGTATTTACCTGTTACAGCATTGTCAGGGTTGAGCATGCCAGCAATTTTATCCTTCAAGCCTAACTCTAATAAGATTTCAGTGGTTGAAAGATTGTTGGTGATAACTTTTTCAGGTGCCTTGTCAAAGACTTGTTCGACTTCATTTCCCTTAGCATCATAGGTTTTGACCGTTAGTGGATAAGTCGTCTCAGCGCTCGCCTTTTGACTTGTTTCCGTGCTAGATTGTGTAGAAGCTTTTTTTCTGTAGTAGTGTTGCCACAAGCTGCCAAAGTTAAGGTAGCTACTGTTACGAGTAAAATACTGAGTGTTTTTTTCATCTTGTTTTCCTTTTCTTTCTTATAAATAGTGAATCATGGCTTGCTGATCCTCGGTCCAAGTAACCTGACTTTGAACGCCGTATACAGTTTGCAGTGACTCTGGAGTAATGGTCTCCTTTGGAGAACCTTGATAAAGGATTTTCCCCTCTTTCATCAGATAGAGATAATCCGAATAGCGACAAGCAAGTTGAATATCATGCAGGACAGCTAGAACATTAATCTTGAGCTCCTTTACAATGGCCAACAAGTCTAGCTGATACTTGATATCCAGGTGATTGGTTGGTTCGTCCAAAAGTAAGAGAGTCGGTTCTTGTGCCAAGGCGCGTGCTAACAAAACTCGCTGTTTCTCTCCCCCCGACAGGGACGAATAAAGACGAGTTTTCTTCTCGAGCATATCCACCTTAACGAGGGCATCTTGAACGAGGGAATAATCCCTTTCCTTTTCCTTCTGTAAAAAAGACAGGTGGGGAGTTCTTCCCAGCAAGACTATTTCCTCAACTGTACAATCAAACTGCAGCTGGTTAAACTGGGTCACAACTGCCATTTGCTTGGCTGTTTCTTTGAGTGACCAATGCTCCAGTTGCTTTCCATCTAGGCTTATCAAGCCTTTGTTCGCCTTTTCCTGACGATAGAGGAGTTTAAGCAGACTGGTTTTTCCACTTCCATTGGGTCCTAGTATCGTGTGAAATTGATGCCCTTCAACCTTAAGGGAAACTCCTTTGAGGATTTTTTTCTCTCCTAGTCTAAAATGGATATCCTGACAAATCAAGTCCATATCAGACCCTCACCTCCCTTCGCCTACCTCCAACAATGTAGATAAAGAAGGGAGCACCTACTAAGGCTGTAAAAATACCAATAGGCAACTCTGCATTTGGAATGATGATACGAGAGAGTACATCTGCCCAGATGACAAAGAGGGCACCTAGTAAGGTCGCAACGGGAAAAAGTCTCTTGTAATTCGTTCCTACTAACCCTCGAGCTAAATGTGGAGTAATCAGACCGACAAATCCAATAATCCCACAGGTTGCCACTAAGACTGCTGTCAACACAGCCACCATTGTCACATAAAGATACCAATAAAAGCGTAAGGGAATCCCCAAAGTTAAAAGCAGCCTCATCTCCCATCATCATCGCATTGAAAAACACGATACTGAGTAGAGAAAAAAATAGAAAGGCTATTCCTACTACCATAGTTGGCAGGGACTAAGTCAGACCAGGTAGTCCCAGCTAGCGAGCCCATGGTCCAAAAATTTAATAGTCATCACACTGTCCGCATTAGCGCCGACTGAGATGATAAAGTTGGAAAAAGCCAGAAAGAGAGCGTTGACCACCGTTCCTGATAAAATCAGACTGGAAGTCGTCATTCTTCCCTGCATAGAGGCAATGATGAGAACAGCGACTGTCGCCAAAATAGCTCCAAGAAAAGCTCCTAGGCTAATCATCACCTTTAAACCAAGAATGATGCTTAGAGTTGCTCCTAGAGTTGCACCCGCAGATATTCCTAAGACATAAGGCTCTGCGATGGGATTGTTCACTGTAGACTGCATCACGCTACCACACATGGAAAGACCGGCCCCTACTATCAGACCTAACAATACTCGGGGGAATCTCATGTTCCATACAATGGCAAGAGTAGACTTGGAAACCTCTCCTATCTCAAGAGGAATCCCCAATCTGCTCAAAATAATCCGATAGGTATCTTCTAGATCAATCGCAACAGATCCCATAGAAACTGCTAGAAAGAGAAATCCCTAAAACACCTAACAAAATACCTAAAAGTAACACAAATTTCAGGTCCTGTCGGCTTCCAGAAAATTTGGAAAGCATGCAAACCTCCTTCGATAGAATATTAAAAATTTAGAAAATTCTCATGAAAAGTATACCATATTTTCGACTATGTAACAAGCTGAGAAAAATAAATATAGTTGATTTTGCAGTGCTAGGAACCGTAACCGAAGATAATACTTGAGTATATCAAGGTACGGTGATAACATAAAAAACTCTCTGAAAATCAGAGAGCTGTCTGTTTATATAATCAGTGAGAATCTTTATATCACCAATTCTCCCACTGGGTTTCGACTTTCACATCGCCATAGTTGCTCGGCGAGTACTTGCTGTCATAAATCGAGCACCAGTCCTTCAAGACTTTCTGGTTGACGATTTCGTCGTAGTAAGAATCCAAGTCCTTAGCTGTAATACCGTACTGCTCTAGGTATGATTTTTACCTGAGCCTCGTCTTCGATATAAGTTTCCGTATCTGCTTTCTTCAAACCTATTTTTTTACAAATTTTTTTAAAAACATGTTCCTTACGAGTATAGTTATCCCATATTCTAACTCTAACATTTGGCCCAATTCGTTTTTCAAATGAGATTGAACTTAATTGTGTTTTTGTAGTAAAATTAAAACCAATTTCGATTTCAAAATACTCTTCTGGGGTATGGTCATTATTATAAGTTCCAAATGGATAGTATTTAGAATATTCTCCATCACTTGGCCAATCTGGTCTAATTTCAAAACCTTCTATATTTCTTAAAAATATTATTTGAACGATAAGTCTTCTCTGTCTCCTGATAAATTTCATCAAAAAAATGTTTTTTTAGGTTGATGAATAAAAAAAGTAGAAACAGGATAATACAATTATCACGAATAAGGCTACTAAACCAAGGATTTTCTTCATACTATCACCAATTCTCCCACTGGGTTTCAACCTTGACATCGCCATAATTGCTTGGCGAGTACTTACTGTCATAAATCGAACACCAATCTTTCAGGACTCTCTGGTTGATGATTTCGTCATAGTCTTTGTCTAAATCTTCTTTGGAAATATTATTTTTTTCTTAAATATTCTCTTACTTTTTCTTCATCATCAATAAATTGACCTGGTTGCCTTGGCTCTTCAAAAAAATAGCAAGCTCCTTTTGAAGTACTTTCTTTTTTATATTATAGTGTGCCGAATACCATAGGGTAATATCCGAATTAATCCTTTTTTCAAAACGTATCGTCATTCCTTTAATACCTTCTCCGAAATTAAAGCTAATACTTATGTCTTTATAACCTTCAGGATGAGTTTGATATTTCCCTGAAGGGTGTATGCAAAAATATTCTCCATCGTTAGGCCAATCGGGTCTGATTTTAAACCCATCTATGTTTCTTAAAAATATTATTTGACCGATAGGTTTTCTCCGTCTCCTGATAAATCTCATCAAAAAAATATTTTTTTAGGTTGATGGATAAAAAAGTAGAAACAGGATAATACAATTAGTGCGAACAACACTATTAAAGCTAATATTTTTTTCATCATCATTCTCCTAATCTGCCACAGCTTCTAAACGATTTAAAAACTTGGACACTCCTGGATATTTTCTTTCAATATATGTTTTAAGAGCATCTTCTCCATCTAGCTTAATATCCGTTGGTCGCAAACTATCATAAATAGTATCTCTGACTGTATCCCAATCCTTATTTTTTAGGAATTCTCTTTCTCTCTGAGAAGAGTCTTTTTGAAGGTCAGCATAGTAAGAAGATATAGCTTGGTCATAGGATTGCCCTTTTTGCATGCGACCAATAAGATTGACCGAGTCTAGGTCTGCCTTGTAGTCATCTTCACCAATACTTGGTTTTTTATCCGTAGCATTTTTAGTCGTGTCTCCTTCCCAGCCTGAAAGATCCTTGACACGCTCTCTACCGCCATAGAAATCGGATAATTGGAAACTGCTAGGATTCAGATGAGTAGCCATAGTGATGGACTGGTGGGTAAAATCTGCATGGCCTGTCACCAATTCTCCCACTGGGTTTCAATCTTGACCTCACCATAGTTGCTTGGCGAGTACTTACTGTCATAGATGGAACACCAGTCTTTCAAGACTTTCTGATTGACGATTTCATCGTAGTAAGAATCCAAATCTTTGACAGTAATACCATACTTTTCTAAGTAGGATTTCACCTGTTCTTCGTCTTCGATATAGCTATCCTCGTTTCCTGATAATACTATTTGAATTGACTTTTTGATTGTTTTAGTGTTTGGATTATATTTGTTGACCATCCATAGCTTCATACCATCAGCTACTTTTCTCTCAACTGAAACAAACATTTTACTATACGCTTTCTCAAAATTAAATCCAACTCTCAGTTCAAGATAGTCTTTCGGAAGAGTCTTATACTTTCCTAAAGGGCTATATTTAAAAATAATCTCCATCACTTGGCCAGACATCATCAATTTCAAAAACCTTCTATATTTCTTAAAAATATTATTTGTTCGATAACTCTTCTCCGTTTCTTGGTAGATTTCATCAAAAAAATATTTTTTTAGGTTGGCGCACAAAGAAGAAAAAAACAAACTGATACAAGTAATATCACTATTGTTAAAACGCCTAATACTTTCTTCATAGACTTCCTCCTACTCCGCCACGGATTCCAAGCGATTTAAAAAAATGTAGATACATCTGGATATTTTCTTTCAATATATGCTTTAAGAGCATCCTCCCCATCTAGCTTAATATCCGTTGGTCGCAAACTATCATAAATAGTATCCCTGACTGTATTCCAATCCTTATTTTTCAAGAATTCTCTTTCTCTCTGAGAGGAGTCTTTTTGAAGATCAGCATAGTAAGAAGATATGGCTTGGTCATAGGATTGTCCCTTCTGCATATGACCAATAAGATTGACCGAGTCCAAATCAGCCTTGTAGTCATCCTCACCAATGCTTGGTTTCTTATCCGTAGCGTTAAAGGTCCTGTCTCCCTAACAGCCAGAAAGGTCCTTGACATGCTCTCTACCGCCATAGACGTCGGATAACTGGAAACTGCTAGGATTTAGATGAGTAGCCATAGTGATGGACTGGTGGGTAAAGTCTGCATGGCCTGTCACCAATTATCCCACTGGGTTTCAACTTTCACCTCGCCATAGTTGCTTGGCGAGTACTTGCTGTCATAAATCGTGCACCAGTCTTTCAAGACTTTTTGGTTGACGATTTCGTCGTAGTAAGAATCCAAATCCTTGGCAGTGATACCGTACTGTTCTAGGTATGATTTTACCTCTGATTGCTCATCAATATATACTTTGGAATTATTTTTCTTTTTTTATTATAGTAACTTCTTTACTCAAAACACCTAATTTATAATTGTAGCTTCCCCATACTTTCACACTAACATTAGAAGATAGTCTTCTTTCAGAGTAAATGAACAAAAACCTTCTGTGAGTTTCGAAAATTAAAAACCAATTTCTATCTCAGAATAATCTGACGGTGTTTTCTCTTTGTTGTATAATCCGAACGGAGTATACAAAATATTGGGGTCATCACTTGGCCAAACTGCTCTGATTTTAAATCCATCTATGTTTCTTAAAATATTATTTGACCGATAGGTTTTCTCCGTCTCCTGATAAATCTCATCAAAAAAATGTTTTTTTCGGTTGTTTGATAAAAAAAGTAGAAACAGGATAATACAATTAGTGCGAACAACGCTACTAGACCGAGTATTTTTTTCATACTGTCACCAATTCTCCCACTGGGTTTCAACCTTGACATCGCCATAATTGCTTGGCGAGTATTTACTGTCATAAATCGAGCACCAATCTTTCAGGACTTTCTGATTGACGATTTCGTCGTAGTAAGAATCCAAATCCTTGGCAGTGATACCGTACTTCTCTAGGGTATGATTTTTACCTGAGCCTCGTCTTCGATGTAAGTTTCCGATCTATTTCCATAAATCAAAAATTTTTTTAACTAATATTTTTTTTCTTAAATTCGTAATGAATAACAAAGTTAATTTTTTCTCCCGAGTTAGCATATCTTTCAAACCAAATATTTATACCTTTACTACTACCATCAAAATTAAACCGTAGTTCTAAGTTCTTCGCATCGTTTCCAAGAGAAGAATCATCGTATGTTATTATTGATTCATACTTATCCGTTTCATTCATATTCGAATCATAAAAGCTTTCGATTTTTTTACTGTCACATTTTTAATTCATTGAAGTTATAATAGCCCAAATAATTTTTTTGCCGTTTCTTGGTAGATTTCATCAAATATTTTTTTAGGTTGTTGGATAAAAAAAGTAGAAACAGGATGATACAACTAGTACGAATAAAGCTACTAGACCGAGTGTTTTTTTCATAATTCTCCTCCTAATCAGCCACGGATTCCAAGCGATTTAAAAAAATGTTGATACATCTGGATATTTTTTCTCAATATATTCTTTAATAGATGCCTCACCCTTTTTCAGTATATCCGCCGGTGCTAGGCTAGAATAGATAGTACCTCTTACCTTTTTCCAATCCTTATTTTTCAAGAATTCTCTTTCTCTTTGAGAAGGGTCTTTTTTTGAAGGTCAGCATAGTAGGAAGTTATGGCTTGGTCGTAGGATTGCCCCTTCTGCATACGGCCGATAAGGTTGACCGAGTCCAAATCCGCTTTATAGTCATCCTCTCCGATACTTGGTTTCATATCATTTGCATTAAAGGTCGTATCTCCCTCCCAGCCTGAAAGATCCTTGACACGCTCTCTACCACCATAGAGATCGGATAACTGAACCTGATTAGGATTAAGGTGAGTCGCCATAGTGATGGACTGGTGGGTAAAGTCTGCGTGACCCGCTCCATTGTTAGAATAGGTCTTTAGTTTACTGTCCCAAAATTGGTCAAAACCTTTTGTAGTACCATAAGTATCTTTGTAGTTCTTCTTTGCATCCTCATAACTATTAGTACCACTACTTAAATCCGCTTCATGCATTTTCTTAACACTATTGCCACCATTTGATAACGCATGCTGCAGTCTAAGATTATAATACAGTTCTTTGGCCTTTTCTTCTTTCAACCCCAGTTCTTGAAAGATTTCAAGAATTGGTTTTAATGTTCTCAATTTTTGACCGGTATGCGGATCACTCACAAATTCTTTATAAAAATAATCCCCCAATCCACCTGCTGTTTCATTCCACTTAAATTCGTTATAATTTGCCGCACCAACGACTCGCAAAAAGATATAGTCTCGAAACTCTTGGCTAGAGGTCGGGAACTTCCTGTCTATCCCTTGCTTAATGGTCAAGAGCTGTTGGGCTGTCTCTGCGTCAAAGCCGTATTCTGCCATCATGGTTTGGACAAAGGCTTTTTCCTGACGACTGAGTTGCATGTCCTTTGTATCAGCATAGGCAGTCAGGTAGTTGACCCAAGTCAGGTCAGATGGGACTTTAAAGACTCCTTGCTTTGCATCCCAGCTCGATTCGATCTGGGCCAGTCCACGACTCAGTTGCACATCGATACTATCTAGATCATCGAAAAGCCCTCCTGAATAGCTATCATAGGCACGCAGGTCTTTCAAAAATCGTTTCATAGATACGTTTATTAGCCTGGTGACCTCGTATGAGTTCCGTATTATTTCCCTTTTTTTCGCTATCTAGGCTCAAGGTGGAGAAGGATTGATTGACTTCATATAAATAGGCAATCATTTGCTCTTCCTGGCGGATCTTATCAAGCAGATCATCCTCGCGCCAACTCTTGGTGTCGACCATCGTTTGGTAGTCTTCTGGTAATTTCTTGATAACTTGAGAGAAGGTTTCTGCATAGAGTTGTCCCCCTTTGCTCAAGGGCAGTAAGACACTTGCGAAAAAACTTCTAGCCGAATCATAAGCATCTCCCTTTAGACTCTCCGTATCCTCTGAAAATTTTCGAATGGCTGATTGCAAGTCTTGATAAGCCTCCACCTGTGATTGGCACATGGTCGCTACACTCGAACTTTGTAGTTGTGATTGTTCCAAGTACATATCAATGCCCATGTCGTTTCTCCTCCTCTCTTTCTAGTTCTCAGCGTCTTTCATAGTAAACCTCATCCAAGTCTTCCTCTAACCGGAACTCTTCTTTTTTTCAAATCATCCATATGGTAGCTGAGGGTCCTCAAGGATTTGGTTTTTTTGAGTTGGTTTCTTTGCAGAAGCGTTTCTTCCAACTGTCCTGCATATCGGCTTTGATAGGCTGCCTCCCACAAATCACTTTGATAACGGTGACTAACTCTATCATACCCTTCAAAGATTTCTATCAGTTCTTTGGTGCGGTACTTCTCTTTTCCATTGTCTTCTAGCTGGTACAAAAGTTCTCGCTCTCTTTTCTTCAACTCATCCAACTTGCTCATGTATGACTCCTAAAACCATTTGCAGCAGCCTCATCTAGCGCCTCAAAATCACTCGCTACAGAGTGCAGTCGTTCTGAAGTTAGGGTTACAGCAGCCGAAATCTGACTAGCTAGATTTTGAGCCTTTGTCAGACATTGATGGGCCTTGTTATTTCCTTGAAGAGTCGTTAGGTCATCTTGACTAGCCACAGCGATAGTTGTTAAAGATTGACAAGCATTTCTCAGCTGACTCGCATACGTTTGAGCCAGATTTAGATCACTTTTTACTGTTGACATGACTTTTCTATCCTTTTTCTCAATCCCTAGTGTTAGGTTTACTTCATTTAGCTATATAGGCCTATTATACCATGTTTTGAATACAAGCCCTAATTTATACTATATTTTGATAATAAAATAATCTTATAGTGAAAAAAAGCTACCCATTTAGAGTAGCTTTATTATCAAGATCTGCTCAATTGAACACGGCCTAAGCACTTGGCAAAAAAGATTAAATCTCCTAGAAACTGAAGTTTCTTCGTCACTTTTCCTATTTTTGCTTTGTGCTTTTGACGGCCTTTGTATCTTGTTAATTGAACACGGCCTAAGCACTTGATAAAAACAAAAAAATCTCCCGAAAGGGAGATGATCTGATTTACTTACCTTACAGTGCTAGGAACCGTAACCAAAGATAATACTTGAGTATATTGAGGTACGGTGACAACATAAAAAGCCCTCTGAATATCAGAGAGCTCCAATCTTGCTGGATAAAACGTTTATAGATTAGGCGACGAGGCGAAGATTGTACTAATGGTACATCGAGCCGAAGCCAACGAAGTATAGAAACGTTTTAGACGCAAGATTAGCGACGAAGTCCTAGAGAGTTGATTAACTCACGGTAACGGTTAACGTCGTTCTTACGCAAGTATGCAAGCAAGTTACGACGGCGACCGATTTTCTTCATCAATCCACGGTAAGTAGCGTGGTCTTTTTTGTGTTGTTTGATGTGTTCGTTAAGGTGGTTGATTTCCCAAGTAAGGACAGCAACTTGAACCTCTACTGAACCTGTATCACCTTCGTGACGTGCATATTGTGCGATGATTTCATTTTTTTTTTTCTCTTTTGAGATTGCCATGATGTTTCTCCTTTTTATTTGGCTTCATCCGAGTGACAGGTTGGCATGCCTGTAACCAAGAAGAAGTTATTTGTCTTTACGACAGTTCTTATTCTACCAAGAAGCAGGGACTTTGTCAACTGATTTACTTTTTAAAAACTTGACCTACTCTACTGATTTCAGGGCTTCAAGCATATCCACCTTTCTCAAGTAGTGATTGACAAAGAGACCCAGTAAGGCTAAGATCACAGTCACTGCGACGATTGGAAGAGCATAGACTTCCCAGCTGACTCGTGGATAAAAAAGTATGGTGGCAGGTGAGATCATTTGAATCAAAAATTGATGTAAATAGTAGCCGGCCACCAAACCAAGAACAATCCCCACAAAGGACAGCACCATGGTTTCGCGGTAGATATAGAGGGTCACTTCTTTATTATGGAAACCGAGAACCTTTATGGTCGAAAGTTCACGGATACGTTCTGCCACATTAATATTGGTGAGATTGTAAAGAATGACAATGGCTAGCAAGACGGAAACAAGGATAAGGATTGCCATGGTTTATTGAGAGAATTGGCTACAGATTCAAAGAGGTGGATAGCTGTTGCATTTTGGACCACCCCAGAAACAGCAGTTTTTTTCATAAAGGCCGCAGCTTCTTTCTCCGTATTGGATGGTGTTGGCTCTTTTAATTTTACTAGGTAGGTATTGTCTTGTGGACTGGTACCGTAGACTTGTTCGTATGTCTCTCGGTTGAGATAAACAAAGTGTCCAACATAGTTTTCAGAAATAGCCGATACCTTGATTTCTTTTCCATCAAGCTCCAGCTTATCCCCAACCGTAACATCTACTAGTTGAGCTAGTTTTTGACTCACGACTGCTCCATCTGTGACCTGCACCTCTTGGCCATTTTCCTCTAATGCGATAAAGGGTTTGAAATTTTCTCTGCTTGTGACCATTATAGTGATAATCTGAAGTCCTGCTTTTCCTTTGAAATCTTTTTCAATGGATTTAGAGTAGATTTTTTGGTAAGCATGGATAGGATTAGCTTGCAAGGCACTTTCTAGGTCTGCTTTTTCTTGCTCCGTTACACTGCTCTTTTCCGCTACAATCATCTGGTATTGCTGGATTTGTTCAAATTGACGATCGACAACTCCTCCCACAGAAGACTGAATGCCAAGACCTGCAAATAGGAGAGCAACCGAACCCGCAACTCCAAAAATGGTCATCAACATCCGTTGCTTATAACGGAAAATATTTCGCGCCGTAACCTTATGAGTGAAGCTCAAACAACTCCAAATAAAGCTCAGGCGTTCCAGCAAAATCTTTGATCCCTTAACGGGAGGTTTAGGAAGTAAGAGTTGGGCTGCTTCATCGTGTAGTTCCCTCCGTGCCACTAGATAAGCTGGCAAGACACTGGACACCCAACTTAAGGCCAGGGCAAGAAGGCTATAAGACCAGTAGAAATACTCCTGACTTTTCCCAACGACCATTCCAGCTGTTATAACATCCGAAATCACGCCTGCAAGGATATAATGTCCTAGAAGCGTTCCTAAAACGGTTCCCACAGTTCCTGCAAGAAAACCATAGAGGACAAACTTGGCAACAATATCTTGATTCTGGTAACCTAGAGCCTTGAAAATACCAGCATTGGTGCGTTCTTCATCCACAAAGCGAGTCATAGTTGTAAAGGTTACCATTGCAGCAACCATAAAAAGCACCACGGGAAAGATATTACCGACAGAACGAATACTTGCTGAAGCGTTACTGTACATGAGATAGCCTTGACCGCCTGGCATGGTTTGGCGGTTGTATACATGGTAAGTAGGTTCTGCCAGTTCATCAAACTCTTTCTGTCGTTGTTCAAGCTTCTCTTTTTCCTTGGCTAGATTACTCTCTGTCTGAGCCATTTTTTCTTTTTCTGTAGCCAATTCTTCCTTAGCTTTTGTCAATTGCTCCTTGGCTTGACTCTTTTGAGGCTCAGGCAAAGTGGTCACTTGTTCTTCTTGAGTTTTCAATCGACTTTCAGCCTGTTCTAACTGACTCTTGCCTTTTTGAAGGTTACTTTCAGCTGTTTGGAGCTGCTCTTTCCCATCTTCCAAGCTCTTTTGCCCATTTGTTTTGATACTTGCCAATCTTTTTTGACCATTATCGGCAAGCAAGTTTTGTAAGTCTTCCTGGTGTTGATCTCGTTTTCTTCTATAGTCTGATGAAAAAGCATCCAAATTTTTAAATCGTCATAGCGCACACGCGCAATGCTGTACACTTCTGTATCAAACTGACTGGGTAAAATCACTCCATAGCCAGCCAAGCTTCCATTTCCACTACTAGCTCCTCCTAAATCTTCTTTAGAAAGGATCTCACCCGACTGAACAAATCCAGTAATGGTGAAAGATTGGGATTTTATGACGGTCTTCCCTTCTTCTGTCTTGCTAAAGGTGATAGTCTGCCCAACCTGATAACGGTCTTTCCAGAAATCTGCCAAGGAAATTTCCCCATCAGCCTCTGGAAGTCGCCCTTCTGTCACTTGGAAGGTTGAAATTCCCTCCGGCTTGGAATAAAGTCGAACCGCTTCTTCACTATTTTCAACTGTTAGGTCTGCCATATAGCCAAACTCAACACTTGCTCCTTGAAGGGTCTTTAGTTCGTCTTGATCCTTTTTATCCAATCCATAATCAGCTATCACTGCCAGATCCAAGGTATTTGCTTTACGGAGATAATCCTCAGCCGTACGTTCCATATTCGGGCTAGTCACTTTGAGACCTACTAGAGCTAAAGACCCCAGCATCATCAAGGTCAAGATAGATAAAAAGCGTCCCTTAGAAGCAGTCACCGACTGGAGCAAGTCTTTTCGGTATGTTTTTTTCATGCTAATACTCCAATGTATCGATAGCCTGTGGATGCTCATTGATTGTTACTCTCATAACAGTAGCATCACGCATGTGAATCACCCGATCTGCGATAGGAGCTAGCGAGCTATTGTGAGTCACGATAATTACCGTCGCTCCCTTTGACGAGACATGTCTTGGAGAATCTTCAAGACTTGCTTGCCTGTCTGATAATCCAAGGCTCCAGTTGGTTCATCACAAAGGAGAATTTTAGGATTTTTGGCTACCGCGCGTGCAATAGAGACTCGCTGTTGCTCTCCTCCAGAAAGCTGAGCTGGAAAGTTATTCATCCGATGAGCAAGACCCACATCTGTCAAGACCTGTTCAGGATCCAAGGCATCCATCACGATTTCTGAGGCCAGTTCCACATTTTCCTTAGCTGTCAGATTGGAAACTAGATTATAAAACTGAAAAACAAAACCGACATCATTTCTACGATAATTGGTCCTCTGGTGGGAACTATAATCTGCAATATTGGCACCATCAATCCAGATTTCCCCCTCGTCATTGGTATCCATTCCCCCAAGAAGATTAAGAACCGTTGACTTGCCCGCACCAGATGCACCTAGAATGATAACCAATTCACCCTTTTCAATCTCAAAATTCACATCGCGATTGGCCACAATCTCCGTGTCCCCAACCTGATAACGCTTGTAACAGTGTTTCATCTCAATATAAGCCATCATCAACCTCACTTTCTTTAACTACTTCTTAATATCATTATAACGCTTTTTCGAAGAGTTGGATACTAGAATAAAAAGAAAAACCTAGGTATTCCTAGGCTTTCTTTTTACAAATTATTTTCCAAGGTAGTATTCAGAAACTACGTTCAATGTTTCGTCAAATTCGAATACCAATGGTGGGAAGTTAGGGATTTCCACATCCATGATTTCGTCATCTGACAAACCTTTGATGTGTTTTACAAGAGCACGGATTGAGTTACCGTGAGCTCCTATGAATACGTTTTTACCATCTTTAAGAGCTGGAGCGATTTTATCTTCCCAGAATGAACGGGTACGTTCCAAAGTCAATTTCAAGTTTTCAACATCTGGGATAACTGAGTCGTCAAGTGAAGCGTAACGACGGTCAGTGTAAGCTGAGTGCTCATCATCACGGTCCATACATCAAATTTCATTTCAGATTCTAGATTAATTTACTGTCTAACCCCAGAAAGCATCTTCTACTGCTTGATCTGATGAAAAGAGCCAAACTTCCTTGATTTTTCCATCTTCTATGCGGAAAAGATCAATACCGTTCATGTTGAGTTCTTCACCATCTGGACGAGTTCCGACAAAGGTCACACTGGCTGCTACAAGGTCAGTATTATCAGATACCCAGTTAGTCAATACTTTAAAGGTACCGTTTGTTTTTTCTGAAAATTGAGCTAAGTGGACTCCAAGAGCTTCTTTTCCAACCACTGTACCAGAAGTACTATTCTGACCTGGCTGATGCCAGATGATATCATCTGCCATAGTCTCAAAAACAGCTGGAAAATTACCTGTTATAAGACCATTGTTATACGCGTTAAAAATTTCTAAATTTACTGACATGAGTTACTCCTCGTTTCTTTTATTTATGATATAATTTTATCATCTACTAACAAAAAAACAAGTAGGCACTTTATTATTATTTAGTATCAAATAAGATACTATTATTGACAAATAAGAGAATATTTTTTAAAAAAATTTGGAGGAATAATGGTAACTAAAGTCAGTGAATTTGGAATTTGCCCTTTTGCCACAACACAGCGTGTGCTAACAGGTAAGTGGGCTCTAGTCATCATCTATCAACTCAGTACGGGAACTAAGCGGTTTAATGAACTACAACGGCTGATTCCTGGCATTACCCAAACCATTCTAACACGACACCTCAGACAGCTCGAAAAGGATAAAATCGTGGAGCGTAAGGTCTATGCTGAAGTTCCTCCACGGGTCGAATACAGTCTAACTGAAATGGGGAGAAAATTTCAAGATGTCCTAGATGCCATTGAAAGCTGGGGACTGGAGTATATAGAAATTCTAAACTGATTATCTCCTCTATTCGTCTCACCTTATAAAGTAAGACAAATAGAGAGACACTTCACAAAAAAAGGCAGAATAAATCCTGCCTTTTATCATTTATAATTATTTTCCAAGGTAGTATTCAGAAACTACATTCAATTTTTCGTCAAATTCGAATACCAATGGTGGGAAGTTAGGGATTTCCACGTCCATGATTTCGTCATCTGACAAACCTTTGATGTGTTTTACAAGGGCACGGATTGAGTTACCGTGAGCTCCTACGAATACGTTTTTACCATCTTTAAGAGCTGGAGCGATTTTATCTTCCCAGAATGGAAGGGCACGTTCCAAAGTCACTTTCAAGTTTTCAGCATCTGGAATAACTGAATCGTCAAGTGAAGCGTAACGACGGTCAGTGTGAGCTGAGTGCTCATCATCACGGTCCATGTTTGGAGGCAATACATCGTATGAACGACGCCAGATGTGAACTTGCTCATCACCAAATTGTTCAGCAGCTTCAGCTTTGTTTTTACCAGTCAAACCACCGTAGTGACGTTCGTTCAAACGCCATGATTTTTCAACTGGAACCCACAATTGGTCAGAAGCTTCAAGAGCCAAGTTAGTTGTTTTGATCGCACGTTTCAATACTGAAGTGTAAGCTTGGTCAAATTCGATACCAGCTTCTTTGATCAATTTACCAGCGTCAATCGCTTGTTGTGTACCTTTTTCAGACAAATCAACATCAGCCCAACCAGTGAAAAGGTTAGCTTTGTTCCATTCAGACTCACCGTGGCGAGCAAAAACCAATTTTACCATTAGATGGATTCTCCTTTAAATTTTCCGAGGTTTCCCCTCGTTTATCTATTCTATTTTACACAATTTTTCACAAAAAAGCTAGTTAAAATCGACAAGTTCTGACAGTCAGGAAGTAAAGTCCTCTCATCCTGATTAGGAACTTCTATAATTCATTACTTTTTATTTGCAAAAATAGAGGTTCTAAAATCATTTGTTTGGTCTAGGTAGGCTTTAAAGACTGCTCTCTTAAGTTTATGGACAGCACTGTCAGTTTCTGGGTTATAGTCACTCCAACGCGTACCTTCTGCATCCTTGAGAACAGCTTTGTCCATGAGTTCTTGCAACTCATTTACTCTTTGAATGGTTTTCGTGGCATTGCTCATCCATGATTGCATCGGATCTTTAAAAGTAATTTTATTCAAATGATCAAACTGAGCAACGCGCTCTTGATACATAGCTTTTTTAAAGGCTGCCCAAGATGAATATTGACCACCAAATAGCTTTTCTAAAACAAGCTTATCTGTCACTAATCCTTGCTTTTTACCGTAGAGGTTGATTGTCTGACCATTTTGTTTAGCAATTTCTTCATATTGGTTGGAAATATATGGGACCATACCATCTTTAAATCCTTTAGCAGCTAAGAGTTCATAAGCTATCCTACGTCCCATAAGATCTCCAGGAGTACCTTTCTCACTGCTCAATGCTGAAAAGATTGGTGCAAAGAGTTTAATCGTAAAATAGCCATTTCTCTCATAAGTACCAGCCTGATACTCACGAGCCGAAAGAATATTATTGTCAATCAAACTCTCAAAGCTCGTCAATTTTTTAGCTTCATCTTCAGTCAAATTTTTCACAACATTAGTAGCATAGACATCATTGCCATCAGCAGGATCTGTTAGATAGTGATTCTCGATTTTTCTGAGAGCTTCCATTTTCTGGGAAACATTCAGTTTCTTAACGATCGATTGCCCTTCAAGATATTCCAACAGATAGATGAGGTCAAACATATTATGAGCGTATTTCTGGAGATCGGATGCATCTTTGAATCGTTCCGTCGGATCTAAGACTTGTAGACGGGATCCTTCCATGCTATCTGATTTTGAATGTTTCAAGATTGAGTTAATGGTAATGGTTGCATCATTTGGATGATCTGGCGCTTGTAATAAGCCTTTAGCAAAGAATTCAGGACCAAGACCACTTCTTCTACCATAACCACCAAGATAGATATCCTGATCTGAATCATGGGTCATCTCATGGGTATACGTAATAGCGCCATCCTTATCCAACATACGGTAAGACATATAATAGACACCATCTCCTGTTGCGTATGCACCGTGATGATTATGAACCACCTTGTTACCAACTGGTCCAAAGAAATGTTGCATTGCAGGATTTGAATTCTCAAAGTCTGCGATTGTTGAAGCCTTTCCTTCAGTATGATCATCACCAAACTTATAGGCATCATAAAGCAGGATCGTACGATAGAGTTTTTCACGTCCCTGATTATCTAAAATACGATACCAATAATCGTAGTGATCTCGCTGACGCTTGGCTGTTTCACGCGCATTATCTTCAACAAATTTATTGAGTTCATCTCCAGCTTTATAGTCACTGTTGCGGTAGCGATCGTAAGCGCCAAATCCTATACTAGACAAGGTTGAGATGACAAATACAGATCTTTCTGGCAAAGTAAGGAGAGGCAAGACCATATTGCGGTATTTCCAAGTACTACTAGTAATTCGGTCATAAACACCGATAGAGTACTTAGTTCCTGCTTGCTCTTGCTTGGTTTTGACCTCTGCAATAGTGGATTTTTCTTCGACAATGAAAGCTTTGGTCTGTTTTTTAAACCAGTCATTGTTGCTAGTGTTTGGTAAAAAGACTTTTCGGTAATTTTCTAGCGTGCTAAACAAATCTGTCGTTCCATGATGGCTGGCAAGACTGATACCATAAGTATCAACGTTGTTCTTAGCAAGCAGATTATTAAATCCTGATTTCCCTAACTCAATCAAAGTATCTAACGGAGATGCATTTCCTTTGCCAAAGAAATCAAGGTGATACAAGACCAAGTCTTTAATATTAACCTGACCATAGCTAAAGTTATACCAACGCTCTAAGTAGCTCATACCAAGAAGCAAGGCTTCCTTGTTGCGCTTGATTTTATCTACGATGTAACCTGTCATTACTTGATTGTTTTCCACTAGACCAGCATCCGCTGACAAGAGTTTTCTCAGACTTTCTTCTAGATGTTCCTTCGTTTTAGTAAACTGTTCTTCTAAATAGAGCTCGGTTTGCTTCACTTTTGGTGAAATACCAAGTGTGTTTCTAATAGCGTCTGAATGATAATTTACCTTCTTCAATTCTGGTAAGACTTGCTGGATAATCGTTTCTTGATTATACAAGAATTGGTTTGGCGTATAGAGAAGCCCCGTATCTCCTAGACTATATTCTGCTAACTTAGCAAAATCAGTCTGGTACTTGAGCTGGAATGTTTCAGAGGAATGATCATGGTAATGGAGCAAGAGTTTGTTTGCAGTCTGTTTGTTGGAAACAATATCTGTGATGACTTGGTCATCCTTCATCATGACTGCTGACAAGAGTTCTTTTTGATATAAAAGACTGTTCTCGTTAACTAGGTTTCCGTATTTGACGATGGTTGCCTTGTTGTAGAAAGGTAGCAATTTTTCAATGTTTTTATAAGCTAAGGCCCGCTTAACTTGATAATGCTTCACCTTAGAAAAATCACTTTCTTTACTACCACTTGTTGAAAGGGACTCCACTGTTGGAGGAGTGAAAGGATTGATTTCTGCTTTTTATTAGTCACTTCAGAAGCATCTAAAATTGTTCCTCTTTCTACAAATGATTCCTTGCTGACGACTTCTTCCCTGACCAAGGTGACATTGTAGACTCTATTAGCTTTGTTGCTGAATGTATTAGCCACCTTCATTTCATTATAGTGGTAACCGGTAATAGCATTCCCGTTGGTTACATTGACATCACTTAGTACATTGGTCAATCTTCCTGCATGCTGTTCCTCATTCGTCTTTCGATCCCACAAATATCCAGCCACACCCGCAACTCTACCAAAGTGCTTGACATTGTTGATATCACCTTCAGCATAGCTATCCTGTATATGCGCATCTTGGTCTACTAGACCTGCTAGCCCACCAACAGTCTGATCTGAACTATTGGTGTTGGAGGAAATGGCTACTGTCGCTTTTGACTTAGTCAGTGAAGCTCTGCCTCCTGTCAAATGACCAACCAAACCACCAATATTGTATGCCGCAGTCGTTTCGTAAGTATTAACAATTCTTCCCTTAAAACTGCTCTCTGTGATGCTTGATTGGTCTGCCTTAGCCAACAAACCACCGATACCACGTTCCCCAGCCAGAACACCATCGACATGAACTTGCTTAATCTTTGTGTTATCCGTAGCTTCATTGGTCAGTGAACCGATATCATCTTTACCTGAAATAGAGACATTTTTTAGGCTCAACTTTTCTACTGTGGCCCCTCTCAAGCTTTCAAAAAGAGGCTTTTTCAAGTTGTAAATAGCATACCGCTTACCATCTTTTTCACCAATCAACTGACCAGTAAAGGTGCCCTTGATGTAAGATCTGTCATCAGGTCCCAACTCCACTTCGTTGGCATTCAAGCTAGCCGCTAAATGATAGGTTCCAGAGAGATTCTTGTTGATAGCTTTAACCAGATTGCTAAAGGAAGTGAAGGTTGTTGTTTCTTCTGTGGCCTTTTTTGCGAGATAGAAGGTGAAATTATCGACATATTTATTTTCTAGCTCTTGCTGGAGTTTCTCAGCTTTGGCTATGATTTTATAAACTGATTGTCCATTTTTTATTTCTGCAGTTATTGAAGCGACAGGTAGATAGACATCTTTGAATGACGACGATTTGATCTTAACAAAGTAAGTGTCTGGATTACTTGGAACACTGTCTAAAGAAACATGTTGTTTGTAAGTACCATTGGTCTGACTATATAACTCCAGATCAGAAACATTTCTTAATTCGAGTGTTTTTTCTGGATCTTTTTCTTTTGGTTTTTCTTGCTCAATATTACCAGTATATTCTGGAAGAGGGGCAATTTGTTCGGGTTCAACAATCGCTCCGGATTGGGTACCTGTATAAGATGGTTTCGATGGTACCTGTTCTGGTTCGACTATTGCTCCAGATTGAATGCCAGTATATTCTGGTTTCATTTGTCTCAGGGGTTACAACAGCTCCCGATTGCTCACCTTTATATTCTGGCAAGGAAGGCTGAGTCTCCGGTTCGACGATGGCACCAGCTTGAGTTCCCTTGTACTCTGGTTGTGGAGCTACTTGCTCTGGTTCAACAACCGCTCCGGACTGGGTACCTGTATAAGATGGCTTATCAGCCGTTTCTGGTTCGACGATGGCTCCAGATTGGGTGCCTGTATATTCTGGTTTTTCGGCTGTCTCAGGGGCTACAACAGCTCCCGATTGCTCATCTTTATATTCTGGTAAGGAAGCATGAGTCTCTGGTTCAACAATCGCACCAGATTGAATTCCCTTGTACTCTGGTTGTGGAGTTACTTGCTCTGGTTCAACAACCGCTCCGGACTGGGTACCTCCAACCTCTGGTTCCTGCTTTTCAGGTTCAACAATGGCACCAGATTGAATTCCCTTGTACTCTGGTTGTGGAATTACTTGCTCAGGTTCGACAGTAGCACCTGATTGAATTCCTCTATATTCTGGCTTTTCGGCCATCTCAGGGGCTACAACAGCTCCCGATTGCTCACCTTTATATTCTGGTAAGGAGGCATGGGTCTCTGGTTCGACGATGGTACCAGCTTGAGTTCCCTTGTACTCTGGTTGTGGAGCTACTTGTTCTGGTTCAACAATCGCTCCGGATTGGGTGCCTGTATAAGATGGTTTCGATGGTATCTGTTCTGGTTCGACGATGGCTCCAGATTGAGTTCCCTTGTACTCTGGTTGTGGAGTTACTTGCTCTGGTTCAACAATCGCTCCGGACTGGGCACCTCCAACCTCTGGTTCCTGCTTTTCAGGTTCAACAATGGCACCAGATTGAATTCCCTTGTACTCTGGTTGTGGAATTACTTGCTCAGGTTCGACAATAGCACTTGATTGAGTTCCTCTATATTCTGGCTTTTCAGCTGTCTCAGGGGCTACAATAGCTCCCGATTGCTCACCTTTATATTCTGGTAAGGAAGCATGGGTCTCAGGCTCACCTTTTCTTGCAGACTGGGGTATTTCACTCGGTACAACTGCCTTCTTAGTCCCTTTTTCTACTATACGTGGTAAGGCTTCTTCTACCTTAGTAGAGAGAACTTCTCGAGAAATTTCTTGATTTTCAACAGTGAAAATGCGAACAAGCTCGGTCTTCGTCCCAGCACGACCTTCTTGTTTGACACGAATGGTTCCCTCTGTTAGATCTGGATTTTCTTGAACCACTTCTGAAAAGTCTAGTTTGGTTACAATCTCTTGGTCTTTGTATAGGAGCTCTGGTTTGTTCACTCGACCAGCCAAGACTTCATCCTGAGGATCCACACTAGCAATACCAGACGGTTTTGGATTGGATGAATCTTGAGAAGGGATTGGCTTCTCAGCAGGGCTTGCTGGAAACTGAGCTTTCTGCTCTTCTCCTGACTTTTGTCCATCATTATTGGTCTGAAAATGAGGTTGAACCGTATCCTCTAGTTTCTGATCCCTAGTAGCAGTTTCTTGCTGATTAAGCTCTTTGTCTTGCTTAATATAGCCTAGGTAGGTATAACCCGATAAGGCGCGTGGCAAAGGCAGACTATCTCCTTGGGATAATTGGTATTCTTGATTATATTGGAGCAATAGTTGATTTTCAATAGCCTGAACCGAAGAAAGCAAGCCACTCCCCATTCCTGTTATCAAAACAACCTTCAGCAGTGCTTTCTTCTTGCCTTTCTTTCTCGAAACAACAAAAATAAGGAATCCAATCGAAGCGAGGGCTCCACCAGTGAAAACGGTAACCAGATTACTGTGCTCACCGGTATGAGGCAACTGACCTAGTTGGGCTTTCTCATCCATACGGTAGACTAGATAGTAAGTGCTCTCAGTATCTTCAGCCACTTTAGGAATATCCTTTACAATCAAGTCTTTTTCTTGTCCACTCAGCTCCGTATCCGTCACATATTTGTAGTGAACAGCTACATTTTCTTGAGCAAATACGCTTCCACTGCTAGCAATGGACACAAAAAATAAGCTCGAGATAGATGCAGACACAAGGCCAATCGCTAACTTTCGTAAGGAAAAACGATGCTGCTTCTCTCCAAAAAATTTTTTCATTCTATATCCTCTCTATTATTTTATCCATTTCAAAATAGAAGAAGAATTTTGCTTCCTCACTATGATAAACTTACAAGAAACAAAAATACTTCTATATATTTTTGATATATTCAATCTACAACCATCATTATACTATAAATTCTCTAACTTGTCCCAAAATAGTACCAGCATTCTTCAATTCATTTGAACCGCTTTTCTTCTCACTTATGAATATACAAAAACCACAAGGAAATCCTTGTGGTTACACAACTTATTTCGCTTCAAACCCTTCTGCGACTGCTTCCGCAAAGTTTTCTTCTACGATGCTTGCACAGTGGTCACAGATGACTGCGTGGTAGCTGCGTTCTGCTGTTGTTGGGTCGATACGACGGCAACGGTCACATACATCACCTGCAGCGCGTTCAACTGTAAAGGCTACATCTTCGAAGCTAACGGCAGCTTCTGGAGCTGGTCCTTCTGCGATGGTCAATTCAGACACGATTAAAAGTTGAGCTACATTGCTGTTTACTGCTTCGAGCAGAGTTTTCACCACTTCATTTGGGTAAACTGTCAAGTGTGCTTCAAGTGATTTACCGATTACTTTTGCATTACGCGCTTCTTCCAAGGCTTTTTGAGCTTGTCCACGGAAGTCCATGAAGGCAGCCCATGTATCCAAGATTTCTTCTTGATTAGCAAAAGCTTCCGCTTCTGGCAATTCTGACAATTGAACGAAGTCTTCAGCTTCAAACTCAAGATATGACCAGATTTCTTCCGCAGTGTGAGGAAGGATAGGTGTCAAGAGTTTTGTGATTTTGACAAGAATGTCATAGAAGACAGTCTGCATTTGACGACGTTCGAGTGATTTAGCACCTTCAATGTAGACAACATCTTTAGCGAAGTCAAGGTAGAAGGCTGACAAGTCAACGTTGATAAAGTTCACTAAGGCCTTATAGATTGTCAAGAATTCAAAGTTGGCATAAGCATCACGAATGGTCTTAACAAGCTGGTTAAAGCGAATCGTCATGTACTTATCAACTGAACGAAGCTCATCGTAAGCTACTGAGTCTTGAGCTGGGTTAAAGTCAGATGTATTGGCAATCAAGAAACGAAGAGTGTTACGGATCTTACGGTAAGTTTCAGAGACTTGGCTCAAGATATCCATAGAAATACGCACGTCGTTGCTTGAGTCAACACTTGTTACCCAAAGACGCAAGATTTCAGCACCGAATTGTTTTTCAACATCGCTTGGAGCAATAGTATTTCCAAGAGATTTAGACATCTTCTCACCTTTACCATCAAGAGCAAACCTTGTGACAAGATTTGTTTGTAAGGTGCTACGCCATGGTTGGCAACAGATGTGATGAGTGATGAGTTGAACCAACCACGGTATTGGTCAGAACCTTCTAGGTAAAGGTCTGCTGGGTAAGTCAACTCCGGACGATTTACAACAACCCCATTCCATGATGAACCTGAGTCAAACCAAACGTCCATGATATCTGTTTCTTTCTTGAACTCGCCATTTGGTGAACCTGGATGTGTAAATCCTTCTGGCAAAAGGTCCTTAGCATCACGTTCCCACCAAATGCTTGAACCATGTACTTCAAAAAGTTGAGCCACATGTTCAATGGTTTCAGCAGTCATGATAGCTGTACCGTCTTCAGCGTAGAAGATTGGAAGTGGAACACCCCAAGCACGTTGACGAGAGATAACCCAGTCGCCACGGTCACGGATCATATTGTAAAGACGGACTTTACCCCATTCTGAGTGGAATTTAACCTTTTCAATTTCGTCCAAGATTTCTTGGCGGAATTTAGAAACTGAGGCAAACCATTGTGGAACTGCACGCCAGATGATTGGTTTCTTCGTACGCCAGTCAAATGGGTATGAGTGAGAGATTTCTTCTTGAGCAAGAAGGAGGTTGCCAAGTTTTTCAATAACAGTTGGAACCACCTTGTCATAGAATTGACCTTCAAACTCAGCACCAGCATTGGCCATCATGATACCACGTTCGTCAACAGTGACTGCAACTTCAAGACCATTAGCAATACCGACATTATAGTCATCCTCACCAAAACCAGGGGCTGTATGGACAATACCAGTACCAGAATCAGTCGTAACGTGGTCACCAAGAATAACCAACTCATCTACAGCAGTATCCCATGGGTGTTCTGTTACGATGTGGTTCAATTCTTGACCACGGTAAGTTGCCAACACTTGAACATCAGCCCATCCAAATTTCTCAGACAAGCTGTTCAACAATTCAGCAGCAACCACAAACTTACGAGTTTCACCAGCAGGTTGAACCAAAACGTAATCAATATCTGCACCAACAGTCAAACCACGAGAAGCTGTGATGGTAAATGGAGTTGTTGTCCAGACTACGATATAAGTATCTGTATCTAGAACACCTTTGCCATCTTTTACCTTGTTGGCATAGTAAAGAGAAGTTGAAACCAAATCATGGTATTCAATCTCCGCTTCAGCAAGAGCCGACTCAGATGACCAAGACCAGTAAACTGGCTTTGCACCACGGTAGATATAACCTTTATTAGCCATCTCACCAAATACACGGATTTGAGCTGCTTCATAGTCAGGAGTCAAAGTCACATATGGATTTTCCCAGTCACCAGAAACACCCAAACGTTTAAAGTCTTCACGTTGCTTATCTACTTGAGAAAGAGCGTATTCGCGGCAAAGTTTCAAGTACTCAACCAAGTCCATTTCTTTGCGTTTAACACCTTGTTTTGCCAAAACTTGCTCGATTGGCAGACCATGAGTATCCCAACCTGGGATAAATGGTGCGTAAAAACCTGACATAGATTTTGAACGAACAATGATATCTTTTGAAATCTTGTTCATAGCATGTCCAACGTGGATATTTCCGTTTGCGTATGGAGGGCCATCATGCAAGGTGAAATGAGGTTTTCCTTGGTTCAATTCTTGACGACGTTGGTAAAGTTTTGCATCTTCCCATTCCTTTTGCCAAACTGGCTCTTTGGTAGGAAGTCCTGCACGCATTGGGAAAGCTGTTTTCCCAAGGTTAAGGGTATCTTTGAGTTTCATGGTATCTCCTTTATAAATAATAACAAATTAAAAACCACGACTTCCAAAAAGGACGAAAATCGTGGTACCACCTTTATTCGGAAAAAGATTTAATCTTTCTCCCTCTTATCCCGTAACGTGGGGAACGTCAAATCCTACTAACTTCAGACTTGAGTTTTTGAGAGGATAATCTTATCATTAGGGATTACAGGACTCACACCATCTCCTGCTCGCTGAAAATATAAGGATAAGATATTGTTCTCACATATCACTATTCATTATAAGATAAGGACAGATTCTTTATTTGTATCTTCCTCATTCGATGAAGGGCCTTCGACTTCAACTGGCTCTAAATGTTCTTCTACATAATGATCTTGTTGAGCTTCAAATTCAGCTAACTCTCTATTACCAGCCTCAATTCGAGCTTGTAACTCAGCCATTTCTTCAGGTGTAAATTGACGAGTCATATCGATTGGTTCTTCTTCTGGTTGTGAATATACCGATTCACCAAGAACTTCACCAACAACTTCTTTAAATGCTTCATCACTTGTCTGAAGATAGGTAGCTGTTGGGCGCAGAATATCTTCCCAATCTGATGATTCAACAATTGCTAACTGACTCTCAATTGTAGATTTGAGACGTTGGTGGAAGACACGGCTTTTGTTCTTCAATTCTTCAGTCTCAACAGCAACTTTCTTAGCATTATCAGTAGCTTGACGCAAGATCTCATTAGCCTTATATTTTGCTTCTTCAAGCAAACGTTGGGCATCTTGCTCTGCCTGTTGGATAATATTATTAGAACGATCTTGAGCAGCTTGTTTCACACGCTCTGCCGTATCTTGAGCAATCAATACTGATTGACTCAAAGAATCTTTCATCTCATCAAAGTAAGACAAACGTTCTTCCAAGCTCTTGATATGCAACTCTTTATCATGATTGCTTCGAACTAAATCTTCATAATCACGAACAACGATTTCAAGAAATTCTTCAACTTCTTCTGGATCAAAACCTCTAAATCTTGTACCAAAGGTTTTATCTTTAATTTCTAATGATGTAATTGGCATATTATTCCTCACTTACTTAATAATAATTGAATGCTTAATTTTATCTTATCCTTCTTAGTCTGACCATTGTCTCTAACAACTTTCAGACGTCCAAACTTTCTCACACTAATCAAATCTCCAACTGAAATCTGGTAGTCACTTTTTTCAACCAGATGATAGTTTACTTGGACAGATTTTTTATCTATCAGTTGACAAGCTTGATTTCTAGATAATTTCAAGGCACTTGATAAGAGGGCATCCAATCGAAACTCGAAACTAAAATTTCTTGTTCTCTATAGTCAATTTTAGATATAATCCTATCGGTAAAAGGACGTTCCTCCAGCGATACAGGAAGTTTGCCAATCTTTTTTATCCCGTCTATAAAGAGGGGAATGAAATGACGATTAACAAAAATCTGTGCTCTCTTTTCATCTACCAAGATATCACCAAATAATTTACGGTCAATTCCTAACTGATTGATGATTGTTCCTAATATTTTACCATGACTTAGTTTCTCAAACTTACTCGGATAATCAATTTCCAATAAGGCTATCTCAAAATCTGCTAGTTCTGGTTTAAAGTAGTCTGGATACAGAATAAGACGAATGGACTCTGTTTGAAGTATGTCACCACTACTTTGACATCCTAATCCATGAGTTCTAGCTAAAACCTTTAGTATCTTTTCCTGATGAGGATTGATAAATGGGGTGAGAATAGGAGCATAAGTGTCCTCCACCCTCTTAATCCATTCCAATCCTTTATCAATAAATGGAATATCAGCATGCGAAAAATGTTGATAGATTTCCTGATCTACTTTCATAGAAACAACAAGATCCGAATTAGAAAACTTCCAATAAATTGGATTAGAATAATGGCTACCCAGACAGTAAAATCGAGACCACCAAATTGTAAATTCAGTTTACGAAGAGGTTCTATAACTGGACGAACAAGGCTGATAATTAGACGACCTAATGAACTATCATAGGCATTTGGAAACCATGAAAGAAGAGCAAATGCTATTAGAATGAATGAGTAAATTCTCACTGCATTTTGGATTAAGTGGATTAAAAAAATCATTATCTTGCTCTATTTCGTTTAATATCAAAACCAAACTCAGCACTTTGTGAATCATCAGAAAGTTTGATATCTTCAATATTCACAACGACATTGACAGGAGTCAATAGATACATTGTACTAGCAACTTTCTTCATATTACCTGCTAAAACATGACGAGCACCATCTAAATAATCTAGACAACGTCGGGCTTGAACTTCTGTCATGTATTGGAAATCAATCAAAATACTTTCATTTCCAGCTAGTAAATCAACAATTTCAGTTGCATCCTCATATTTTCTAGGATAGCGAACATCAATTGTCACCTTATCTTCTGTACGTTGACTCTGCATGGCTAACTCCTGCTGACGCGCATGTAAACGAGTAATATTAGCGTCTTTCACTGGTGCTGACTGAATAGGTGTTGGTAATTCTTTAGAAGCTGAAATTGACGGGCTAGCCACCTCTTCTTGTTGAGGTTGATAACTAGTTGTTTCTTCTCCATCTTCTGTAAAATAATCTATAAATCTATCAAATCTATCTTTTAAAGACATAGCTCTCTCCTATTTAAAAAATGCTGTACCAATTCGAACAAAAGTAGAGCCAAACTGAATCGCTTCTTTAAAATCACGACTCATTCCCATACTCATATCTGTCATCGGCATATTAGAGATTTGTTTTTCCCTAATTTCTGCTTGCAAAGTCTGTGTTTCCTTGAAAATCCGTTTCAACTCATCACTATCTGCATCAAAAGGAGCCATGGTCATTAAACCAACATACTCAATCTGATCTAACTCAGCCAAAGTAGGCAAAACTTCTAGTAATTCATCTTTTGAAAATCCGTGCTTACTCTCTTCTCCAGATATATTAACTTGCAAGAAACACTTAACAACATGATCTGTTCTTTTTTGAATTTCCTGAGCTAATTTTAAAGAATCTAAAGCATGAAAGTAATCCACAAAAGGGATTACTTCTTTCACTTTCCGTCTCTGCAGTGTCCCTATTAAATGCCAAGTGACTGGAAAATCTTTTAAAGCATGATATTTTTCTAAAAATTTATCAACTCTATTTTCACCGATATGTTGGACGCCAAGCGGAAGCAATGCCGCCGCTGTTTGGACATCTACATATTTTGTCACTGCAATAACTGAAACAGAATCTAGATTACGGTCGGCTTCTTGACTCGCATCAGCAATTTGCTGAAAAATCAATTCAGTATTTTTTTCTAAATTCATTTATTAACGATTTTTGAAGAATGGAGGAGTTTCTAACTCATCCTCATCTTGTGAAACTGGAACTTCAAAACGTTCAACTGGTGAAACAACTGAGTCAGTCTGACGGACAATTGACTCCCTACGTAAATCCCAGTTACCAAATGCAGAGGTTTGATTTGTTTCAAAACGACGAGAACTAGTTTTTGGTAACTCAGCTGTCTCTTCCATGTCAAAATGACGTTCAACATGTTGAACATGTGAAGGTTCACGATGTACAGGTTTATTAGAAGTTTTCACTCCAACTACTTTTTCAACATTTTCTTGACGAACACCAGTCGCTACAACTGTAACACGGATTTCATCTTTCATATTTTCATCGATTGATGTTCCTAGCCAGATGTTCACTCCTTGACCAGCCGCTTGGTTGACGATTTCTGAAGCTTCTTCTGCTTCAATCAAAGTCAAGTCAAGTCCACCAGTAACGTTGACGATGACATCCTCAGCACCGTCAATAGTTGTTTCAAGAAGTGGTGAGTAGATTGCCTTACGAGCTGCTTCTACCACACGTTCTTCACCACTACCGATACCGATACCCATTAGGGCGTTCCCTTTATTTGCCATAACTGTTTTCACATCGGCAAAGTCAAGATTAATCAAACCAGGATTTGTAATCAAGTCAGTAATCCCTTGAACACCTTGGCGAAGTACGTTATCTGCTTCGCTAAGAGCTTCAAGAAGCGGAGTTTTCTTATCAACAATTTCAAGCAAGTTGTTGTTTGAAATAATCAATAGAGTATCTACATGCTCACGAAGTTGATTGATTCCTTCCACAGCATACTGACCGCGTTTGCTTCCTTCAAAACCGAAAGGACGTGTCACAACACCAACTGTAAGCGCACCTAAATCTTTAGCAATGCGGGCAATAACAGGAGCTGCACCAGTACCAGAGCCACCTCCCATACCTGCAGTAATGAAGACCATATCTGCTCCAGTAATAGCTTGAGTCAAGGCCTCTTCGCTTTCTTCAGCTGCCTTCTGACCAACTTCAGGTCGACCGCCAGCACCCAAACCACGAGTCAATTTAGGGCCTAACTGAATTACAGTCTCAGCTTTTGTACTACTCAAAGCTTGTACATCTGTGTTTGCTGCGATAAATTCTACGCCTGCAACACCTTCGTCAACCATGCGGTTAATGGCGTTACCACCACCTCCACCAACACCGATTACTTTAATAACTGCACCTTGAGCAGCCGCTGTATCAAATGAAAATGTCATAGTTTATTTTTCCTCTTTTATTCATCAAACATACTTCCAATTAAACCACGGAAGCGATCTGCGATTTTTGGTTTATTTTGAGAAGATACTTTATCTTCTTTCGGAGCAACTACGTTCGTAGAAGCTGATTGCTCTACCTCAGTATTTTGAACTGGTTGAATAGGGGTCGGTTGTGCTACCTGCGTAACACGTTGAATCATCCCACCAAAATTAATAGGTTGGTGACGCAAAGTATCTTCACCCTTGACTGCTCGTTGCGCTAACAAATTCACTTCAGTCAATTGACCAGCAAATTCAGACAAGCTAATCACATGAGCGAAGGCAGGATTACGGATTCCAACTTGATTTGGAACGTAAAGTTTGACACCAACGCCAAATACTTCCTGTGCAAGTTCTACAATACCTGGTAAAATAGCATTTCCACCAATCAGAACAATCCCACCAGGAAGATCCAACAAATGTCTTCTTTCCAACTCTTGTTTAATCTGTTCAAAAATGTGTTTAATGCGAGCTGAAATAATCTCTGCTAGGTAGCTTTCTGTAACTTCTACAGGCTCTACTTCACCAATCACTTCAACTTGGAAGGTTTCATTGCTAGCAAGTGATGGGTAGGCTTCACCATAGTTCAATTTCAATCCTTCAGCTAGTTTTTGTGAAGTCTTCAAGACTTTAGAGATATCTTTTGTGACATAATCTCCACCTTCTTGAAGAATATTTGTAAACTGGAGTTCTTGGTTACGGATTGTAGCAACAGTTGTTTGACCCGCTCCCATATCAATCACAGTAGCTCCAAATTCACGCTCTCCTTCGTTCAAGACTGAACGAACCAAAGCCAATGGTGAAATAATAATATTTTCAACTTGAACACCTGAGCGCTCAACTGTCTTACGTAAATTGTGAAGAATAGTACGTGGACCTGTGTAAAGCAAACCACGCATTTCAAGACGAACACCCATCATGCCACGCGGGTCACGAATACCTTGGAAACCATCTACGATAAATTCTTCTGGAATAAAAGTAATGACTTCACGATCTGGTGTCATACTCTTTGTCAAAGCTGATTTGACAACATTTTCGACATCTTGGTCTGTAATTTCTTTGTATCAGATGTAACTGGAATCATTCCTTGAGTTGGTTCTACCTGCAAAAGATTTCCAGGCAAGCCAACATTCACTGATTTAATTGAAATGCCAGCTTTCTCTTCTGCTTGGGAAATAGCTGACTTGATAGCCGTTGCTGCTGCTTCAATATCAACGATAATCCCATCCTTTACACCTTTACTCTTGGCATTACTTACACCAATTACATTAAGTTCACCATTTCTAAGCTCGGCAACCAGTACTTTAATCGAATTAGTTCCGATATCTAAGCCTGTAAAAAAACCATCTCTAGCCATTACATCGCATCCTCTCTCTTCCAAGTTTCAAACTTCTATTCAATATAGCTAAAATAGGGCATAGCTATTCACAGAATATTATAACACAAAAAATCCAATCGTGCTTAGTTTTTCCTAAATTTACTTACCATTTTTTCACACTCGCTCATCAAATTTTTTTATTTTCCAAACAAGTTATAAAAAATCAGATTTATGAAAAAAAGAAAGCTCATTTCTAAGCTTTCTTTGCAATCATTTTTTCTGCTTCTTGTTCTAAAAATAGTTCCAAGATTTTCTTTGTCAACGTAATCGCTGCTGATAAGGCCAGGGAAACGATTAAATAATTGGCTACTAAGCCATGGTCTCCAACCAATGGTGGTTTAGTCAAGAATCCATAATCTCCACCTGTCACCAAATTGACCACAAAAATTAAGGCATTTAGTGCAAAGGTCATGAGAAAAATTCCCTTCACACCCAGCAATCGCGCGTTATACTGTCTCAATAGATAAACTAGAGAGTTCCCCAAGAGAGCTAAGTGCCCAAAGATAAAGGATAAAATCGCAATATGTGGGAAAGGATAGGCATCTGGCACTGGATAAACAAAGGCTGCTAGTGTTCCAAATGTCCCCAACAATGCAAAATACTGCCTATATTTAGACTGACCAGGAAGCAAGAGCACCACAAACATAGCCATACGGCAATGGTAAAAAGGTAGGCTTTCTGACAGCGGCATATGATTGACCCCATACCAACCATAAAGTAGGATCAACTGAACAGCCTGTAAGATTTGGAAAAATCGTTGGTAAACCTTCTTTTCACGATAGCGATAGGCTGTATAAAAGGTCAAGGCTAAGAGCGTAAATAGGCTAACATACCAAAAAAGGTCAAATTTAGGTGGTTCGGTTGCCTGAGTCGTAAAGAAAATATCCCATAAATTCATCTAGTCTTCCTCATGATTCAAAATTTTCCTGCATATTATTATACCATGCTATTTGTCAAAAATGGATTTAGAAATACGTAAATGTTTGACAAAATCACTTAGCTTCATTTTCTAAACTTTCTACCAACTTGGCCAAATTCATAGAGTTAGAGCCTTTGAGCAGGATTTGGTCATTAGCTCCAAGGCTTTCTTTAACCTGCTTAACTAGGTCCTCAAATTGGTCTTGGTCTTCTGTTTTCTTGAAGTAGTAAACGTGGCCGATTGGGAACATTTGACTGGCCAATTGGGCTAATTCAGCAATGTCTTCTCCATAGAAAATAACGGTATCAAGCACATCTGGCGAAAGGCTCAAGATCATCTGATTATGAAGCTGAATAGACTGGTCGCCCAGTTCCTTCATATCCGCCAAAACTGCAATTTTCTTACCACCTTCATTGGATGGAATGGCAGAGAAAGTCTCTAAAATCAGTTTCATAGCAGTTGGATTGGCATTGTAAACATCTGACAAGATATCTGCTCCATTGGCTGCTTTCTTCCACTCGGTACGATTACGCGTCAATTCAAGATGTTGGAAGGCCTGATGAATTTGCTCCTCTGAAACTCCTTCTTGTAGGGCAACATAGGATGCAATCATAGCATTGGTAGCATTGTACCTACCGGTTACTGGCAAATCAAGGACTTGTCCCAAAAAATTAGCCTTAAAGGTCAGACTATCCTTACGCTCAACCAAGTCTGTGATTTCCAACTCTGCTCCTTGCCCAAAACGGACTACCTTTTTATCAGTTGGCAAATAGTCCTCTACAATAGTGTCAGCTGGCGCTAAAAGCAAGGAACCAGGTGCCATCCCGTCTGCAATTTGCATTTTCCCTTTAGCAATCTCAGAACGGTCTTTGAAAAAGGCCAAATGGGCTTCTCCAACCAAGGTCACGATGCCTGTTTTTGGATGAGCCAATTTAGACAAGAGATGAATATCTCCCAAGTGATCCTGCCCCATCTCCAAGACCAACTTTTCTGTTCCTTCAGGCATATGGAGAACTGTGTAAGGAAGACCAATCTCATTATTGTAGTTTCCTTGTGTTTTGTAGGTCTTGTAGGTTGTTGATAGCAAGTGCGCTAACATATCCTTGGTCGTTGTCTTGCCATTTGAACCCGTAACAGCAAAGACATCAACAGCTGTTTTTTCAAGATAGTAGGCTGCTAGTTGCTGAAAGGCAGTCAAGACATCATCTACTAGAATGTAGGGATGATTTGCGATTTCTTTCTCAGACAGGGTTGCAGCAGCGCCATTTTCAAAAGCTGTTTCGATAAAGTCATGACCATCACGCGCACCTTTTAGGGGCACAAACAAGTCCCCTGTAGTAATCAAACGACTATCAAACTCTGCCTTTTCTAACTGGGTGTCCTCAAAAATGCTGATATCATTTTTAGCTCCTACAACTTGAGCCACTTCATGAATTGTTAATTTCATTTCTACTCCTTTAAAAAGGGTTGAAATCCGAGAACTAAAATCACCTTGCAGTGATGGTTCTGGTTTCTACCCTCTCTTTCATTTTTATAGCAAATGCGCTTCGCGCTTGTCAAAACTTTCTTTAGCAAGATCAACCAATCGCTCGATTAAGTCTGGATAGCTGATTCCCATATTGTCCCAAAGTAGTGGGTACATAGACCACTGGGTGAAACCTGGCATGGTATTAAGCTCGTTTAGGAAAACCTCTCCCTTATCTGTATAGAAGAAATCGCAACGAGAGAGACCGAGGCCACCAATCGCACGGAAGGCAGTTTCTGCATTTTGACGCATTACAGCTACCACATCATCACTGATTTTGGCTGGAATATCCATGGTAATCTTGTTGTCAATATACTTGGCATCGTAGTCATAAAAGGCAACATCCTTGACTACTTCTCCTGGTAGCGTACTCTTGACATCGTAGTTGCCCAAGAGACCAACCTCGATTTCACGGGCATTCACTCCTTGCTCTACCAAGACACGGCTGTCATATTGGAAGGCAAGTTTCAAGGCTTGACGAAGTTCTTCTTGATTTTCAGACTTAGAAATACCGACACTAGAACCCATGTTTGACGGTTTAGTGAATACTGGATAAGTCAATTTTTCTTCCACTTCGACAATTTTAGTAGTCACATCATCCCCTTCAACGATGGCCACATAGGGAACTTGGGCAATACCAGCAGATTCTAACACACGCTTGGTGGTGATTTTGTCCATGGCAAGGCTAGATGACAAGATGTTGCAACCAACGTAAGGCAGTTTCAAAACTTCCAAGAATCCTTGAACAGAGCCATCTTCTCCCATCGGACCGTGAAGGACTGGAAAGACCACTGCTCCTTCTTCGTAGATGGCACTTGGTGCAACTTTCTTATCCCATTCAATGGTTTCATTGGTCATGAGACGGTCCTCTTGACCAGGAGTCTGGCTAAATTCCTGCGTTTTGATAAAGTCACCAGACTGGCTAATAAAGAAAGTCTTGACTGTGAAACGATCATAGTTGACCGCACGCATGACACTTTCAGCTGAAAGAACAGAGACTTCACGCTCTGCACTCCGTCCACCGTATAAAAGAATAATCGTTTGTTTCATATTGCTTGTCCTAATTCTAATAGAATACTCGTTCTTTAGTATATCATATTTGCTTCTTTTTTGAAACTTGAACCTGATACTGGTCTTCAATATATTTAAAAAGAGAACGATAAAAAATATCGGTCTCCTTGATTTTTTATATAAATGAATTAAGTTTGTTAATTTGTCTAGACTTACAGCTCTGTCCGATTTTCAATGGCTCGTAAGAGTGTAACTTCATCCGCATACTCAATGTCCGCTCCTACAGCAAGGCCTCGTGCCAGGCGCGTAACCTTGATCCCAGCTGGCTTAAGCAAACGTGAAAGATACATGGAAGTAGCTTCCCCATCTGCTGTGGCATTGGTTGCTACGATTACCTCTGAAACTTCACTATCCATCAGACGAGTCATAAGGCTCTTGAGATTGATATCGTCTGGACTGATACCATTCATGGGAGAAATGAGTCCATGCAAGACATGATAGAGTCCATGGTATTCTTGGATATTCTCCATAGCCGCCACATCTCGACTATCCTCGAGAACTAAAATCGTTGTCTGGTCACGAGTCGGATCGGTACAGATAGAGCAAGGATCGTCATCAGTCAAACGACCACAAATAGAACAATAGGTCAGCTCTCTCTTAGCAGAAAGGAGATTTTTAGCAAATTCATTGACATCGTCATCAGACATTCCAATAGTATAAAAGGCCAGACGGGTAGCCGTCTTAATCCCGATACCTGGTAACTTTGAATAGCTATCAATCAGCTTGGCAATAGGTGTTGGATACAGCATATGTTCCTTTCTAATTCATTGGATGATGTTGGTTATAGAGGTTGATAATATCGCGCGCAATGGAAGGTCCAACACCGTTTGTAAGGTTGGTGTTATGAGGAAAAACGACTGCGACCGCGATTTGAGGATTTTCGGTTGGTGCATAAGCAACTGCGTTAGTATTATTGGCTTTTTGACCGCCATTAACATAACTTTCGGCGGTACCTGTTTTTCCGCTGATTGATACGGCTGCGCCATTTGAAAAGGCACGACCAGTTGTCAAAGCACTACCACCATGTGAAACTTGATAAAATCCTTGTTGCAGAATAGACATATCTGACTCTGAGATATTAATCTTATTCATTTCTTTGCTAGTCGTCTCTTGAAGCAAATTGCCTAAGCCACCTTGCTCATTATTTTCATAAACCCCCTCCACAATGTGAGGAGCTAGACGAACTCCATTATTTGCAATGGTAGCGACATACTGAGCTAATTGCATCGGTGTGTAATTATCAAACTGGCCAAAAGCATTATTAATATAATTAGCCAAATCAAATTCTTTTGGTGTAAATCCTGTCGATTCATCTGGAAGATCAATTCCAGTCGAAGCTCCAAGTCCATATTCTCCAAAGGTCGAACGTAATTTACCCATAGCAGCCTCTAATTGCCCTGTTGCAACCGTCATATTTGGTTGATAGGTCTGGCCCATGATTCCAAGAGCGGTTTGAACCATGTAAGTATTAGATGAATACTCCAAGGCTTCCACAGCTGTAATAGGAAAAGACCCATATGCCAATGTATACCAAGAATTAATTGGAGCTGAACCTTGGAAAACAATAGGCTGATCTGTTAAGGTTTGGTTTCCTGATAAAACACCATTTTCCCAACCTGAGCTGATGGTAGCGGCCTTAACTACTGACCCTGGTACAAACACGTTGGTAACTGTCCCTAAGGAATCTGAACTCAATTTACCTGACTCAGTATCATGCTTGATCCCAGACATGGCAAGGACGGCTCCTGTTTTAGGATTAAGTGCTACTGCATACACTCCTTCAGAATATCTAGCTCCTCCGTTACCCAGCTCCGAATTAAAATAACTCTTAAGTAGATCATCAACCCCATTTTGGAAAGCTAGGTCAATCGTTAGTTTGATGTTGTTTCCTTTGCTTCCTTCCTCTACATTTTCAACACTTTCCATGTTGCCATGTTTATCAAGATGTACTTCTTTAACAGAACGTTTTCCCTGCAGTACTTCTTCGTACTGCTTTTCAAGATACGAAGTCCCCACTCGGTCATTCAGAGAGTAGCCTTTTTTCAAATAAGCATCCACTTCCTCTGCTGGAAGACCTGATTTTTCACTTGATACACTACCTACAATTGAAGACAAAGAAGTGTCTAGGACTTTTCTATCCCATGAAGTAGAAATGCTAATTCCTGGTAAATCCTTGGAAGCTGAAGCGACAAGAGCAACCTGTGTATCATCTAAAGAATCCGTTGCGATTGTTCCTGTAGCAAAATTTTCAACAGTATTTAGCTGACTAAATAAATAAATTTCTTTTTTCTGATCATCCGTATAGTTGAGCTGACTCACATCAACACTTTCCACCGCATTGTTGTAGAGAGTCGCTTCCGAAAGAAGATTTCCATCCGAATCCAAACGCTTATCACGTGGCAAAGCATCGACTATTTTTTTATAAATTTCTTGGTCAGCCAAGTAATAATCAGCAATCTGACGGTCTGTAAGATTAGGAGAGCTGACATTCACATAAGTAAGAAGTTTTTTTGCAGTCTCTTTGAGTTCAGCTGCCGTCATCTTGTTAGTCCTTGTAAAAGACACAACTTGCTTGATGGTATTTTCAACAAGAGGTTTCCCCGTTGCATCGTAGATTTGTCCTCGAGCCGAACTAGTTGTCACTCTCGTTTGACTTGCTGATGCTAATTTAGTTTCATAAAAGTCTTTATTTAATACCTGCATATAAAGAAGACGACCAATAATCGTCATGAAAAGCAAGATAACTATTCCAAATAGTAGATTAAGCCGAATCGGAATCGAATGACTATTAAATTTTCTCATACAACCATGTCTCATTTCTAGAAAAAAATTTCCATCTTCTATCCCATTTTCACTAAAAAAATATAAAAACTTGAAAGAAGATTATTACTCTTCATTGTATCATATTTTAAGGAGAAACTCTTAGAAAAAAATCGATACCTTTTTTTGACTCTTAATTGAAAAATAGCTTTTTTTATGTTTTTTTATCTATTCTTCTATGATATAATGATAATAATAGTTAGGGAATTGTCAACTTCTAAGCGGTTGACTCATGAAAAGGAGCCCCATGAATAAGCCAGACATTGCATCCATTATCGATCTTCATTTTGAAGCACTAACAGATTTAGAGCAAGAAATCGCTCGTTATTTTTTGCAAGCTGAAACCATTCAAGATGACCTTTCCTCCCAACAGGTCACTCAAAAATTACATATCTCTCAAGCTGCTCTGACCCGCTTTTCTAAGAAGTGTGGTTTTACAGGCTATCGAGAGTTTATTTTCCAATACCAGCACCAAGCAAAGAAACAGGAGACTCATTCTCACAATCATAGTCCTTTAACCAACCGAGTTCTTCGAAGCTATAGTCACATGCGGGAACAAACACAGGACTTGATTGACGAAGAACAACTAGAACGAATCGCCCAGTTAATCGAAGATGCTGATCGTGTCTACTTCTTTGGAACAGGTAGTTCTGGACTTGTCGCTCGTGAAATGAAATTGCGCTTCATGCGTCTGGGTGTGGTCTGCGAGGCTTTAACCGACCAAGACGGTTTTGCCTGGACAACCAGCATTATGGATGAAAATTGTCTAGTACTTGGTTTCTCACTTTCTGGCTCAACTCCTTCTATTCTAGATAGTCTATTAGACGCGAAAGAGATGGGCGCAAAAACTGTACTCTTTACAAGTGTTCCCAATAAAGATAGTCAGGCCTATACGGAGACTGTTCTTGTAGCCAGCCACAGCCAGCCTTCCTACATTCAACGAATATCCGCTCAACTTCCTATGCTCTTCTTTATTGATTTGATTTATGCCTACTTTTTGGAAATCAATCGTGAAAGCAAGGAGAAAATCTTTAATAGCTACTGGGAAAATAAAAAACTCAATGGCTATCGTAGACAAAAACGTGTAAGAAAATCCTAGTTTAGTTAGACCAAACTAGGATTGTTTGTTTTAAAATGATAGTAGGCGCCCAACATACCTGCTGTATTTTGATGATGGGCAAATTCTAATCGTGTTTTTTCAGCTAGGCTTGGCACTAAGGCTTCTTTCAAGGCTTTACGGATTTTGGGTTTGAGGATAGCCTCTTGTCCCATGATACCGCCACCGAGAATGACTACTTCTGGATTAGCCACATAGCAAATATTTGCCAGACCTTTTCCTAGATAGTCTACCATACGGTCAATACCAGCCATACAAATCTTGTTGCCTTCAGTGGCTTCCTTAAAGATGCGTCGGCCATTCCACTGATCAACATCTTCTCCATGTGCTTCAGCTACATACTTCACTAAAGCTGTTGTAGAAGCGAGATCTTGGAACGCTCCATCCTGCATATGCATATAACCAACTTCACAGGATGAATTGCTAAATCCATGGAAGACTTTCCCATCCATAATCAAGCAACCACCGATACCTGTTCCAATAGTCAAGCAAAGGGTCACACTTGCTCCCTTGCCTGAACCAGATACCGCTTCAGCAAGACCTGCACAGTTGACGTCATTCTCAATTTCACAAGGAATCGCAAAGCTAGTCTCGATTTCCTTTTTGAACTGGGTGCCTGCGTAGTTAGGGATTTGAGGCCCAGCATAGAAAATCTCACCCTTATCAGGATCCACCATCCCAGCAGAAGAAATAGCAACACCTACTACTGGGCCTTGTTCTAAATAGCTAGCTACGATATCTTTGGTCTTTTGTAAGATATGAGGACCACCCTTATGCGCCTCAGTTGGCATTTCATGCGATTCAACAAGTTGGCCTTCTTGGTCGATCAAACCATATTTGATATTGGTTCCACCGATATCAATTGCAACGTAGTGTGTCATAAATACCTCCTTATGGATTAGAGGAAGCGCTCCTTGGTTTCGCGAATCAAGGCTGCAGCTGCTTCTACAACTGGACGATCTTCTTCAGTCACTGGTGTCAATGGTGAACGAACAGAACCAATGTTCAGTCCTTCATTGATCTTCAAGACCTCTTTGATGACACCGTACATATTTCCATGTGCAGAAGTGAGTTTACCAATGATAGCGTTGATAGCATACTGCAATTCACGCGCTTTTTCCAAATCTTTGTCAGCAATCAACTGGTTGAGTTTCAAGAAGAGTTCTGGCATAGCACCATATGTACCACCAATACCAGCTTTAGCACCCATGAGACGGCCACCTAGGAACTGCTCATCTGGACCGTTAAAGACGATATGGTCTTCCCCACCAAGGCTTACAAAGGTTTGGATATCTTGAACTGGCATAGAAGAGTTCTTAACACCGATAACACGTGGGTTTTTTTCAACATTTCTGTGTAAAGGCTTGGAGTCAAAGCAACACCTGCTAATTGAGGAATGTTGTAAATCACGTAATCTGTATTTGGAGCTGCAGAACTGATATCGTTCCAGTACTTTAGCAACTGAGTATTCTGGCAAGCGGAAATAAATCGGCGGAATCGTTGCAATGGCATCTACTCCTAAGCTTTCAGCATGACAAGCAAGTTCCATACTGTCTTTGGTATTGTTGCAAGCAACGTGAGCAATAATGGTCAATTTACCTTTGGCAACTGCCATCACTTCTTCCAAAATCAACTTGCGGTCTTCAACGCTTTGGTAGATACATTCACCAGAAGAACCATTAACATAGAGGCCTTGAACACCTTTATCAATGAAGTATTGAACCAAGGCACGCGTACGCTCTGGACTTACTTCTCCTTGATCATCATAACATGCGTAGAAGGCTGGAATGACACCTTCGTATTTTTTTAAATCTGACATAGATTTTCTCCTAAGTTTTCTTTTTTTCTGCTAACAGCAGGATTTATTCTTTACGTGTTTAGTATACACCTTGTGAAAAACGCTTTCAATATCTTGTGTACACTTAGATTTTAGTTTCGATATGAATTTTGAAATATTTATGGCTTGAAAGTAGTTTCAGAAACAAACCATCCTATTGGTATTTTGCGAAAATTTTCTCCATCAATCCAGTCTGGATAAAGACCAAGAGCCCAAACCCAAAAAGCAGGAAGGCTGAGCCACCTAAAAGCAAACTGAAGGCGGACAGATAAAGAACCATCACAATGAGAAAGAGAATGGCTAACATAAGGAAGAACCAAGGAAAGTTAAAACTTGCCAAGATAAGTCCTTTTTGTAAGACTTCTTTCCAAGTCAAATCATAGCGTGCAGCGATAGGATAGCTAGCCAACATCACGATAGTGAGGAAGATAAGAATACCTAGACAAATAGCTTTTACCATTTGGAAAGGCATAGCTGTCTGACCCCAGAAGAGATAGAGGTCTAGAAGGCTTAATGAGACGACACCCAACTCAAGCAGACCTAACTGAAGACCTAGTTTCAGATTTTCCTTGAAAGCTCTTAGATAGATTTAAAGACAGGTACACGTCTACTCTTCTTAATCTCAAACATAGTCTCGTAGAGGCTAATTTTAGCTACTCCAATCGTCACGATGGGCAAACAAGTGATGACAAAAAGAAGATTGGCTGTCACGATATCCAAGACTTTCTCACTAAAACGCATGAGAAAGTTATCTGTATCAAATGCTGCCTTGATAAGGCTTACTCCTTTTTGTGCCATATTTGCTCCTTTAATCAATCAAAATTTTAAAGAGATATTTGCGAACCTTCTCTTCCATACCTGCATAGCCATTTGGCTGATGTGGTTCTCCTGGGAAGAAAATCGCAAAATTGTGATAACCCAACAAGAGTGGGTAGTGTTCGTGACAATGAACAAAGCCAATGTCACTCGCTTCGTCAAATGCTACTGCTTCATCTTTGATACGTGAACCGTAGCTAGAATATTCATGTCCTTCTACCAGCAAATGCAAATCTGCATAGTTCTGATGATGCTCAAATTGATCATTTTCAGCTCGATTGAGGACATTTTCCTGAACAACTAGAAAGACTTTATCTCCGTCAATCTCATACTTACCTAGTTCAAATGAATCTTTACGATGCTGATAGAGATAGTCGATAGCCTTGTCTAGATTGGGATGAATTCCTTTGTAAAAGGTGATGTTTTTCAAATCGTCAAAAATCATACTGTTTCCTTCGTTTCTGATAGTTAACTAAAATCATTCTTAAGTTTATAAGTGTCTGACAAAATCTTTATGGTAGACAAATACCCAACATTTTGTAGACACTTATAACTCTGTATTCTATTATACTCAATGAAAATTGAAGAGCAAACTAGGAAGCTAACCGCAGGCAATACTTAAGTATGGCAAGGTGACGCTGACATAGTTTGAATTCGATTTTCGCAGAGTATTATCCTTTGACCGCTCCCATAGTAATACCCTGAGTGAAGGATTTGGAAGACAAGGAAGACTGTTACGATTGGCACAGCTGCAAGGGCAGCTCCTGCCATAATCAAACCATAGTTGGTTGCCATTTCAGCCTGCATAGTCGCAACACCGAGTGAAATGGTCAAATTGTTACGTGAAGTCAACATAACCAACTGCATGAAGTAGTCATTCCATGTATTGATGAAGGTAAAGATTGCAAGGGCTGCAAATCCTGGTTTCACAATTGGAAAGGCTACACTCCAGAAAGTACGAATCTCACCACAACCGTCGATTTTAGCTGATTCAAGCAATTCTGTTGGGATGTTTTCACTGAATTGTTTCATGAGGAAGACCCCGAATGGCCATCCAATCAAAGGCAGGATAACTGCCCAAAGAGTATCATGGATTCCCATGAAGTTGACGATACGTACCAATGGTACAAGGACAACTTGTTTTGGAAGCGCCATGGCTGCAATGAAGATTGCAAATAGAATGCGTTGCCCATAGAAACGTTTTTTAGCTAGTACATAACCTGCTAAAGAAGAGGTCGCACAAACTAAGAACATGGTTACCAATGAGATAAACACAGAGTTCCACATCCACTGCATAGCAGGGTTTTGCACCATGAGTTGTTGGAAGTTTTCCATGGTTGGCATTTTAGGGAACCATTGTGGCGGAATCATAATGGTATCAGGCTGTGACTTGAAGGCACCTGTCAGAATCCAGTAGAATGGAAAGATGAACAGCACGGTCAACAAGAGCAAGATAATAGTTGAAATAACAGTGAAAGCTGTTAAAGGTTTCTTTTGTGTAGATTGCATAGCTGTCTCCTTTCTTTAGTATTCTACGTCGTTTCCAAGTACTTTAAATTGAACAAGCTTACGATAGCGATCATGACTGCCAAGAAGACACCGATGGTGTTGGCATAGCCGTATTCTGTCAATTGGAAGGCTTTTTCGTAAAGGTAGTACATAAGTGTACTTGTTGAGTAGTTTGGACCACCAGATGTCAACAACTGAATCAAGGCGAAACACTGGAATGAGTTGATTGTTGTAATGATTGCGATGTAAAGTGTTGTTGGAAGGAGGCTAGGCCATTTAATCTTCCAGAAGACTTGCAATTCAGTCGCACCATCAACCCGAGCTGCTTCTACCAATGAATTGTCAATATTCCCCATAGCAGCGATATAAAGGATAATCGGCTGACCAACAGATGTAGTCAAAAGGATAATCATAATCGCCATCAAAGCCCAGTTTTTATCTCCCAACCAAGAAATGTTCTGGCTGATGATGTGGCTTGACTTAAGGACAAAGTTTAAAATCCCTGACAGTGGGTCATAAATCCATTTCCAAACAACTGTTACGGCAACACTACCTGTTACAACAGGAAGGAAGAAGACGAAACGGTAGAAGGATCTGGCAATGGCATTTTGATGATAAGTCTGAGATGCTACAAAGAGTGAGAATAGAACAACAACTGGTACAGATCCAATAACCAGAATCACGGTATTGATCAAAGACTTCATAAAGACAGGGTCTTTAAACATACGAACGTAGTTGTCCAAGCCCACAAACTCAAATTTAGTCATTGAGTAGTTAAAGAAACTTGTAATGAATCCCATAATCATAGGAGCCAATACAAAGATGACAAAGAAGAATAATACTGGTGCTAGGAAAGCATAGGAAATCACTGTTTCCCGCATACGAATTTTATTGACTTTCACAGTCGGCACCTCTCTTTCACAAATAAAATATTTTAGATTTTCTTAAACTGTTTTAAAATCAAAATGAAATTTTTTAAGATTCACTTATGTAAGAACTTCATTTTAATTTCGTGACAGTTCCTTACATTTCAAACAAAATCCTCCCTTTTCTTACATAGACTATGCACAGGGAAAAGGGAGGAGTCAATCTGATTTAGTGCTTATTGTTTTGTAGCTTTTTTAATTGTTTCGTTAGCTTTTTCAGTGAAGGCTTTCAAAGCATCCGCTGGTTTTTCGTCACCATTTGATACAGATTGCAACATTGGGAACCAAAGTGTTCTCATTTCAGCAAAACCGTTGATAGTGTTGTAGTATGGTGAGTAGTATTGAGTCCAACCACTGATTGTTTCCATACGTTTGTCTTCATAAACTTTGCCAAATGAAGTACGAACTGGGAAAGCACCTGTACGAACAACGTCTTTTGGACCCCATTCTTTGTCATCTGCGATGAATTGAACGAATTTCTTAGATGCTGCAACTTTCTTGTCGTCCTTGTTGTTGAATACTGCAAATCCGTTTACAAGGTATTCAAGAGCTGGTTTACCTGAATCTGATGGGAATGGTACTTCTACCACTTCTACTTTACTTGCTTCCAAGAGTTTAGCTTGGATACCGTTTTGAGATGGTGCCCAAAGGATTGTGTAAGATGTTTGACCGTTGGCAAAGTTTTGGATATCTGCTCCACCGTCAAATTGTGAACCGTTGTTCAATAAACCGTCTTTAATCCAGCTAGCTGCTTTTTCAAGACCTTTGACGAATTTAGGATCATCAGTTGTATATTTTGTTACATCTTTATCTGTTACAGAACCGCCATAAAGGTTTGCAATGAAGGCACGTGTTCCTTGGTCTCCCCCTTGACCAGAACTGAACAATGAACCTGGTGTGTAGCCTTTATCTTTAAGCGCTTTCAAAACTTTTTCAAAATCATCAGTAGTCCAACCTTCTTTTACAAGGTTTGCAACTCCAGCATCTTCCAACATTTTCTTGTTCATGGCCATGTAGAATGGTGCTGAACTGATTGGATACATATAAGCTTTGTCTCCAGCTTTACTTGCTTGTACAATGTTTTCATTGTTAACATCTTTGACGAATTCGTCTGTGAAGAGGTCGTTCAGCTCAGCCAATTTACCGTTTTTACCGTATTGGATGATACGTCCTGGTGCGTCAAAAAGTACGTCTGGAGCTGTTCCTGCTTCGATAGCTGTTGTGATTTTTTCAGGACCTGACTTGAAGTCGATGGTTTCCAATTTCACTTTTACATCTGGATTTGCTTTTTCAAACGCTTCGATGATTGATTTTTCATATGTTCCAACACCGTCACCAGTTTTTTCTTGTGTGAAGACTGGGAATGCCCACCAAGTGATTTCTGTTTTTCCGCTATCGCTACCAGATTTTGCAGCATCTTTACTTCCGCCAGAATTACCACATGCAGCAAGGCCAAGAACCGCAGCACCCGCAAGTACTGTACAAGCTAGTTTTCTAAATTTCATTTGTATTCTCCTAATTGATAAGCGTATCCATATTGGATAATGAGTTCTTTGTGTTTGTATACGTTTTCATTTTATCCGACGCATCCACCACTCTCCTCTGTTTTGAGATTGTGTTATTTGAGACCAGCAACAAAGCGTTCTGTGATCTCTTTTGGTCTAGTAATAGCGCCACCAACAACAATACCTCGCACTCCATATCCTAGGATTTGTTTGGCTTGTTCTGGTGTATGAATTTTCCCTTCTGCAATGACATCTACACCAGCATCACAGAGTTTTTTGATTAATTCAAAATCGGGACCATCCACTTTAGGACTGTAAGATGTATATCCTGATAAGGTTGTTCCGACAAAGTCAATTCCTGCTTCAACGGCTGCCAATCCTTCCTCGAAAGTACTTGTATCAGCCATCAAGAGCTGGTTAGGATATTTTTCCTTAACCTGACGAATGAACTCTTGAATCTCCAAACCATCATAGCGTTCACGCTTGGTACAATCCAGAGCAATGACCTCTATATCAAGTTCTGCCAATTCATCAACTTCTTTCATAGTAGCAGTGATGAAGGGTTCTTGCGGTGGATAATCTCGTTTAATTATCCCAATGATTGGAAGGTTTGTAACCTCCTTGATTTCCTTGATATCGCGAACACTATTTGCTCGGATACCGACTGCTCCACCTTGCTCAGCCGCTTTGACCAGCAAGGGAATGACTCCTCCCGCTTCTGTATAGAGCGGTTCGTGAGGAAGGGCCTGACAAGAAACGATGATCCCATCTTTGATTTGTGCAATCAAGGCTTCTTTAGTAATCTGTGGCATCCTCTTTCCTCCTTTTCTTTGTTCTTATGAGTTCATTATATATTATTTTTAAAGCGCTTTCAATACTTTGTAGTAGAATAGATTTCAGTTTCAAAAGTATTTTATAGAACAGCTGTTTCTGAAAGTAGTTTCAGCTCGATCTTATTTTCGGATCTATAATATTTGTAGTAGGTAAATCCCCTATGGATATTATGGAGATTATGTTGTTGTAGAAAAAAGTCCCATAAGATCTATAATGAAAAGCGACCAATAATCTCATCAAACTTATCAAACGCAATGCCTTTAGTTTTCGAAACTTCGAAAAACTTCAAAAAAACGGATTTTTATCGCTCTGAACATCAAAAAAGAAAGGACAAATTTTGTCCTTTCTCGAGCTTATCTTTTCTTCAATCCACTACAGTTTTATCTTAGTTAAAATAAGTTAGAATATGTAAGTGAATATCAGATATACCAAGACATCGTCAACATCTGAGGTATATTCAAAATACAAAAGTTGACCAAATAGATTTCTAGATATCCTTTATATTACTAGTTTAAATAACGTAGTCTTTTAAACTAGTTTTGTGAATCCAAAAAATCTTCCTACAAACGTAAGAAGATTTTTTAGCTTGGTAAAAAGTGCTTATTTTACCCATTCACCATTATAATTTACCTTATAACCTTCTGGTGTAGTTGTATTGACTGCTAAAGCGCCTGAACGGTATGCATAATACCATTTTCCTGAGACTGTGAACCATCCTGTTTGCATCGCACCTGAGCTATTAAGGTAATACCATGAACCACCTGTTTTCAACCATCCTGTTTGCATTGCGCCTGAACCATTCAAATAGTACCATGAACCACCTGTTTTCAACCATCCAGTCTGCATAGCTCCTGAATCATTCAAATAGTACCATGAATTGCCTGATTTAGCCCATCCAGTCTGCATTGCTCCAGAATTATTAAGATAGTACCATGAACCACTTGATTTGACCCAACCAGTCTGCATCCAACCTGAGCGGTCAAAATGATACCATTTTCCGTTAATTTGTTCCCAACCATTAGTTGTGTATGAACCATTGTTATGTTTGTACCACCAACGACCAGAAGTTTGAATCCAACTACCTTTAGAAACTTCTTTATTTTTTGATTCAGTTTGTAAAAGTTTCTTGTACTGTTCTTTCAGTTTTGAAAGTTTTTCTTTTTCTGTAGCTAATTTCGAAACACTTTTTTTAAGTTTTTCTTTAGCTGAAGTTACATCATTTTTTGCTTTCGCTTCACGTTTCTTAGCGTTCTCAAGAGCATTTTTTGCTAAACGTAGGTTATTTTCAGCAACTTGAGCTTGAAGTGGTGTAGCCATTGCGTCAGCAAGGACTTTTTCAGCTTGAGTTTTCAAGCTAAGTGCGCTTGCATAATCAGTTGAAGCTTTTGTCAAAGCATTCTTAGCATTTTCTGATGCAGTTTTAGCTTGTGCAAGGTTTGATTTTGCTGTTGCAACAGCTTTTTCAAGAGATGTTGTGTCGGTTTCATCTTTTATGACGTTTCCGCCAGCTAAATCAAGAGTTGAGATAATGTGCAAACGTCCGTCAACGTTAGCTGTTGCGATTCCAATAGTGTTGTTAACAAAGTTGTTACGTGAGTGTCCCCACTTAGATGGTGCATCAGCAAATGTTTGTCCCATGATTGCATCATATACTTTTTGTTTAAGTTCGTACATAGTCATAGATTTTGTTTCATTTGCAAGTGAAATGTTTTCGCCATGGTAAGCACCATTGATGTGTCCAGCTTTGTTTACTGCAATTCCGCGCTCAACATATTTTTTAGCTTGTTCACGAGCGATACGAAGGTCAGAGTCTGTTACAGTTACTTCGTTCAATCCAAATTGTTTGTGGATTTCAGTTAACACTTATGCTGCGTATAGGCTGATTTCTTTTTGTTGCTCGTTAGTCAAGTTATCGAGTTCAATATTTTGTTTTTTATCAGCTTCACTGATTTTTGCTGAAGACTGTTCAATAACTTTGACTCCCATTCCAACTAGAACACGTTCTGTATCAGAAGTTGGATTTTTCTTCCATAGGTCATATGCTTCTTTAAATGTGATATCATTTGTTGATGCACCAATTTTGTTACGAAGTTTGTCAGAAATATGGAAAGTGTTGTTTTGAACATTTACTGTATCAACACCAGTAGTTATATTTGCCAATTTATCTTGAACAGATTTTAGTTCAGCTTGAGCTGATTGCAATTTGCTTTCAACTGAGTCAGCATGTTGGTTAGCGCTTGTAAGTTTTTCTTTCGCCAATTTAACAGCAGCGTTTTTAGTATTAACATCGGTTTCAGCTGATTTGATAGCTTGGACGCGGTCAGCATCTGCTTTAGATGCATTTTTCAAGATTTGTTTATTTTTTGCTTCTGTATCTTTAACTGTTTGAGTGGCTTTCACTACAGCTACTTGAGCATCTTTAACAGCTTTTTCTTTTAAAGCAAGTTCAGACTGATTGTTTTTAACTTCAGTCTCTGCTTTTTTAGTAACAGCTTCTTGAGCATCAAGCTGTGGTTTTAAATCAGATGATTTCTTTTCTTCATTTTGTAAAACTCGATACGCAGGTTCATTTACTGCAGTAGTTTTTACTCTTGTTTCTTGTGCTAAAGCTGTTGTCCCGATAGATGCAATCGCTAGCGCAACACCAGTCGTTAAAACTTGAAGATTCTTTTTCTTTGACATCCTGTCCCCCAATTTATAACCCTTTAAAAAAGGTTTCTTCCTTTAACTATATCAAAATACTTGAATGATGTAAAGGTTTACAGTTGACAAAGAGCCTTATTTTCAATTCACTTAGTACCTAAAATGATAAAAAGAGATAGCCACCTTTCAAATGGGCCATCTCTTTTATCATTAACAATGAGCTAAATTCATTTTATTCAAGACCTAGTCTAGTTTTCTTTTCGTTTCTTTCCTAATGTAAATACAGATAAGAGACCTGCCACCAATCCTATAGAAATAAGGGTTGTGTTTTCTTTACTTCCAGTATTTGGTAGCTCGTTTGCTTAACCGCTGGTGCTTGATAAGTAGCATCTTGTCCAAGAGATAACTTCTTAGCTGGACCTTCGTTTGCAGCTACTAAGACTGGTTTGGCTTCTCCCTTGTACTCTGGCACTTCATGGACTGCCGCCTCAGCGCCGTTGACACCTCCTTTATACTCAGGAAGGTCATTTGAAGCTGCCAAGACAAAATTAGCACCTCCGGTATATTCAGGAACATCATTCGAAGCTGCCAAGACAAAATTAGCACCTCCCGTATATTCAGGAACCTCATTTGAAGCCGCTAAGACAAAATTAGCACCTCCGGTATATTCAGGAACATCATTTGAAGCTGCTAGAACTGCATTTACGCCTCCTGTGAATTCTGGAAGGTCATGGACCGCTGCTTCAACCGCATTAACCCCTCCTGTGAATTCCGTTTCTTCTACTGTTGGAGCTGGATCTTTTCCTACTGTTGGTACGGGAACAATGTATTTAGGAGTTTCTTCAGTTACTGTAGCCTCCTCGTCACTAACCCCACCTGTAAATTCTGGCTTTTCTACTGTTGGTGCTGGATCTTTTCCTACTGTTGCTAAGGAGCCAGTGTATTCAGGAGTTTCTTCAGTTACTGTAGCCTCCTCGCCACTAACTCCACCTGTAAATTCTGGCTTTTCTACTGTTGGTGCTTCTTCTACTTCTGTCGCTAATGGTCCTGTATATTCAGGAACTTCTGACACAACTGCTCCTTCTTCGCCATTAACTCCACCCGTAAATTCTGGTTTTTCTACTGTTGGCGCTTCTTCTCCTGCTGTCGCTAATGGGCCTGTGTATTCAGGAACTTCTTCAGTTACTGCTCCTTCTTCACCATTAACTCCACCTATAAATTCTGGAACTTCATTTGTCGCAGCTTCGCTTCCATTTACACCATGAGTAATTTTAGAACCAACTACTGAAACAGGCAAATTATGCATACTTTCGATAGCTCCTTCTGCTAAGCCTGTAACTTTTTGACCAATATCCTCAGGATCTACTGTAAACAATAGAGTCTTTGTGTCATACTGCGTCATAAACGTAGCCGTCTTACCATTTGCAAGCTGTAAAGTTGGTGCTTGATTGACCAATACTTCTGAATCAAATTCCATGGCAATAATGCCTTGCCCCATATGAACTGCATGTGTAACTTTTGCTTCGGTTGGAGAAATCATATCCTTGCTTAAGAAATCCCAATTAAATTTCTTATAAGACAAGGTATATTCGTTTTGGTTGTTATCTGCATGCTCATAAAGCAATCCATATTCGCCATTACCGAGATCTTGAATAGAATTGTAGGCAAACTTACCACTTTGAATAGGATTATGCTTAAGCCAAGTCAGCTCTCCATTTTCTTCGACACGGGCTAAGTGTACCAAACCGTTGAAACGTCCTGGTCCACCTGCATTACTAAGAACAATATACTCTTTTCCATCATGCATCGTATGAATAGCAGCCAATTGAACATAAACATCCTTAACATCCGCATAACGTTTTATATCATTTTCCCAAGTTACTCCACCATCTTTACTAGTAGCAACTTGAAGGTCCCCTGTCAAGCCACGCATGAAGAGCTTGAGATCTCCATTATTTAATTGTACAACAGAGGACTCGGTATTTTGAGCATAATAATTACTCATGGTACTTGAGTCAATCACAGTGCCATCAGTCAGCGTACGATGGTCATTCACACCACCTCCCATATGCCAAGTCTTACCATGGTCATCTGAGTAGATAATCCGAGATGATTGAGAACCGTTTAAGTGGTTGGTCTGATTAGTTGTATAAGTAGGTACAATGATTCGACCTTTATGAGGTCCGGTATGAAGAGTAATTCCTGTTCCAGGCCCAACCCCTAAGAATTTCATCCAATCAGCTTTTACCATTGGGGTAATATCTTGAGGGGCTGACCAAGTCTTACCATCATCATCACTGTAAGACATCCATAGATAAGAATCCTTAGCAACTCTAAATGGAGACGTTTTATTGCTTGTGAAATAAATATTTCCTAATAGTTGATTCCCTTGATACAAATCACCCTTATCGCTATAAGCTGGTTTGACTGGGTTTACAACAACACGATAATCGGTTGCTTTCCCATCTGGAGTATAAACTGTGCCATTTTCGCGTATTGTATAGGAACCTTCTTCGCCTTCTTTGTAGAGAATTTGGTAAGTTTTGCCATCGATTTGTTTATAGGCTTCTTCTCTTTGAGCAGCCATTCCAAAGATTCCTTTCCCTTCTGGGAACATATCATAGATAGAAAAAATTCGTTTTGTTGCAGGATCTTGAACCAAAACCATATCGATGTTCACTGGTGAACCGATTGATGGATCAGAGGCTTTTGGATTGTCTCGTAAATTTGTAATAGTTACTCGGTCACTCCATGTCTTCCCCTTATCCTCACTTCGTCTAACGACCATACCGATATCACCCCAGTCATATTGGTGTAAGCGGCGTTCGTCAGCACCAGCAATCAAGGTTCCTTTATCTGTCTTAAGCAGTGCAGGAATACGATAACTCTTGATACCATCTTTATTTGGTTTGTTATGCATACCACCTTCAAAGACATCTTGTTTTTCAGTAACTTTAGCCCCTTCTGGTAGCTTTTGCTCCAAATCAGATCTTTCAAATAATTGGCTACGTTTTTGAACTTCATCAGGAGTCAGTACTCGGTCATAGACACTTAAATTACGAACCTGTAGATTTGCTCCCCAAACTGAATTTCCTGCCCGATTTGTTGCACCAATTTGAGCATGTGTAATATCTGGCATATCCTTGATAAATTTACCAGACTTCACGCTAGTACGCGATAAAACACCGTTTACATAAAGTCTAACTTTTCCTTCTGGATTGTCTGCATTTGGTCTTTCTACAGTAAAGGTAACCGAATTCCACTGCCCAGGCTTAATTTTCAATGGAGCATCCGTATATTTATCATAAAATTGTGCTCCATTAGCATCACGCCCCTCTATTAAGGCTGTATTATTGAGAACAGCCATTGTGAAGTACTCATCTTTTTTCTTATCACTAGACACTGAAAATAGATTATAAAATGCTGGAGCTTTTGCATCTGGCTTAAATTCCATATGAATGGTCGCATTTTGAAGCTTCTTCAATGTATCTAATTCACTGGCTAAGTCTACACGCTGGCCATTTTTCGAATTGGTTTCAACATCTTCTTTTTCCACTACTGGAGTTGCATTTTCGATGTTTCTAGCATAATAATCTCGAGGAATCACGCCCTCTTCTTCTTTATCTTGATCTTGGTCCTTGTTACTGGCTTCTGTAGTTGTAGAATCTCCTCCCGGTTTACCAGTAGGAGCTGGTGTATTTTCAGCTGCAGGTGTATTTGTTGGAGTGGTCGTCTCTGCTTCAGTAGTCTCATTTTTCTTCAGCTTATCCTGATCAACTTCCACACCATTGTCTTTCGCTGTTGCCAATTTCCAGCTAATTCACTATCTAAATTTGCAAGACTGCCTGAAGAAGCTTCTTTTGGTAATTCTGATAAACCTTGATTATTATTTTCAGCAGCAGTTACAGTTGAATTTCCTTGTTCATTTGCCAATACAGGATTTACTCCAAACACTACTGCACCAATAGTTACAGAGGCTACACCCACTGCAAATTTACGAATGCCATATCTTTGTTTTCTATCAAAATTCTTCTGATTCATCTTTCTACCTTTCAATTTCACAAAAAAATAAAGCGCTTTCTTTTTGCTTTAAAGCTCTTACTCCCCATCATAGGAAAACACAAGAAAGCAATTAATAAACGAGAGTTGCTCTCCTTCTCTCTTTCAACATTTAGCTAGCTGTAATCCAAACAGTAGCTCTTTCACTCCTTTCCTAGACACTTTTTCTTTATTATACAATAAAGTCATAGGTTTATCTCGAGCTTGCCATAGAATAGATTTTACTTTCAGAAATATTTCAATCTTTTAATATTTTTAAAAGTACTTTCAACATTTATAACAAAAAGAGAGCTACTGGGCTCTCTCATTCATCACTTTATATACTTAAAAGAAATCTCACTACCACATAGCCAATTGTAGACTTGATCATTGACAAGTACATTCATGGCTTCGTGGGCATACTCAGGCATGATGCGATAGGCTTTATCACAGGTCAGGCGGTTGTAAATCGCAAACTGGGTAATAGGATAGCAAACATCATCGTCCAAGCCCGTAATCATCTTAACCTCACCATTGATACGATGGGCAAGATTTTTCACATCGATATAGGCAAGGGTCGCCATAATCTCTTCCTCAGTTTCATGGAAGGGGTCGTGGAACTTGAAATAACGAAAAAGTTCGTCATACGCTTCACTTGTATTACCAATCTCAAGCACTCGTCTAAAGTCTGATAAGAAAGGATAGATGGCAACTGTTTTCTGAATCCGAGGATTGAGTGCTGCTGCAACTAGGGCTAAAGCCCCTCCTTGCGAGGCACCATAGCTAGAAAGACGCTTCCCATCAACCTGAGGCAGACTGGCAACAATTTCGACCAACTGGTAAATATCCAGATAAACATCCTTATAAAAGAGATGCTCCCGACCTTCCACAGCACCACGGATAATATGTCCCTTAACCGTATTTCCTAAAGGAGAACGCAAACCGTCCTGTGAATAACCTGACTGTCCCCGCACATCCATGGAAACAACACCGTAACCAGCCACAGTATAGGCCAGCATGTCAGCCCAGTCCCAGCCACGTCCCATATAACCATGGAAATGGAAGATTAGAGGAACTTTTTCCTCACTCTTTGGAAGAACGACGCGCGCATAGACCTTACCTTCCTTGCTTCCTTCAAATGTTAACTCATAGCACTTGACTTGAGGAATGTGGAAATTTCTTTCCTCCAACTGATAAGCTGGAAGATTGGAAACTTTTTTTCACTTCCCCATCCCAGAAAGCATCAAAGTCTTCTGGAACCTCATCCCGTCCTCTATAAGTCTTGATTTCTTCTAACAAAGCTGGATTTTTCATAACATACTCCTTTTTTTGTAATCGCTATCACCACTCTAGCATATCTAGAAAAGCAATGCAAGAAAGAAGGACAAATAGAAAGAGATTTTAGATTCTCTACTTTTAGGATGATGGGCTGAAAGTAGTTTTAGAAACAAAAAAAGAGCATTTCGCTCTTTCTTCTCCTATTCAGTCTTAGTTTTTTGCTTCTTTCTTTTGGAAAGTGGTTTGGTAATTTACTTTAATCGTTACTGTCATATGAGAGTCCTCGTTTCTTTGATGACTCTAGTATAAGGACCAAACCTGAAAGCTAGCTTAAGATTTCCTTATAGAAAGCTTATACTCAATGAAAATCAAAGAGCAAACTAGGAAGCTAGCCGTAGGCAGTACTTGAGTACGGCAAGGCGAAGCTGACGTGGTTTGAATTTGATTTTCGAAGAGTATTAATCTAAATGTTCTTTCTTTTCCATATGAAGGGCAATCATGCGCCATTCTGGATCCTCTTGCCAAGCTTCTATCGAACTAATGTAGCTAGCAACCTTTCTGGCTTCTTCTAAAATTGGAAAATCTTCGATAATATCAGCTACTTGGAACTCTGGAAGTCCTGACTGTCTGGTTCCAAAAATCTCACCTGAACCACGCATTTTCAAATCTTCCTCAGCAAGAACAAATCCATTGGTCGTTTCTGTCATGATGCGCATGCGGTCTTTCCCAGAATCCGTCTTGGGATTGGCAACGAGAACAGCATAGGACTGCTTGTCTCCCCGACCGACACGACCTCTGAGCTGGTGAAGTTGGCTAAGCCCGAAGCGATCGGCATCCATGATAATCATAACGGTCGCATTTGGAACATTAACCCCAACCTCGATAACCGTTGTCGAAACTAGAATATCCGTTTTTCGCTCTTTGAACTCCTGCATAATCTGGTCTTTTTCGTCACTCTTCATCTTACCATGTAGAAGAGCCACCTCTGCCTTACCATCAAAATGAGCCGTCAATTCCTCTGATAAGGCAATGGCATTTTTCAGATCCAGAGCTTCTGATTCTTCAATCAAAGGAGAGATGACGTAAGCTTGAGAACCTTTTTGGATTTCCCCCTCTAACCAAGTCAAAACCTGAGGTAATTGCTCATGTTTGATCCAGCGAGTCACAATAGGCTTCCGTCCTGCTGGCATCTGATCAATAATGGAAACATCCATATCCCCAAATGCTGTGATGGCCAGCGTCCGTGGAATAGGAGTCGCTGTCATCATAAGTACATCTGGATTATCCCCTTTTTCCCGTAAAATACGCCTTTGCCCTACACCAAAGCGGTGCTGCTCATCGATGATAATCAAGCCCAGACGAGCATAATCCACCCCATCCTGAATCAGAGCGTGGGTTCCAATAATCAAATCAGCCTCACCCTTGGCAATAGTCTCCAAGACTCCTCTCTTTTCTGCAGCTTTCAAGGAACCTGTCAAGAGACCGAGTTTTAGGTCTGGGAAGAGACTCTGTAGACTCTCAAAATGTTGCTCTGCGAGAATTTCTGTTGGCACCATGAGAGCAGCCTGGTAGCCAGCTGTCACTGCCGCAAACATGGCCAAGCCAGCGACTACCGTTTTTCCGCTCCCCACATCCCCTTGCAAAAGACGATTCATGTGGTGGTCCGACTTCATGTCGGTCAAAATTTCCTGCAAACTCTTTTCTTGAGCTTGAGTCAGGGCAAAAGGAAGGCTTTCCTTGACTGCTGTCACTTTTTCCTGAGACCAGTTCAGAACCAGACCACTTCCCTGAACTCTATTTTCAGACTTGAGCGTCTGCAACTGCATTTGGAAATAAAAGAGTTCCTCAAACTTGATACGGCGAAGGGCCTGCTTGTATTCTGCCAAATCCTTAGGAAAATGCATGGCACGAACGGCCTGACAACGGGACATGAGTTTGTATTTGTCCAGCAAGGACTGGGGTAGATTTTCCTCTATCAAGAGGTCCAGACCCTGATCAAAGGCCGTTTTGATGACCTTGACCAGACTGGCTTGACTGATTCCCTGAGTCAGACGATAGACAGGCTGGAGGTCATCTTCCACCTGAGCCAGGACCTTCATCCCAGTCAGACTAGCCTTGGCACGGTCCCATTTTCCAAAGACGGCAAGAGTTGCTCCCAACTCTATCTTATCAGCCAGATAGGGCTGGTTAAAGAAATTCACCGCAAAAACAACTTCTCCCTGCTTGAGACTAAAACGCAGTCGACTGCGCTTGAAACCATAATACTGAACACTAGCAGGAGTCACGACTTGACCAGACAAAACCGCCTTTTCTCCGTCTTCCAGCTCCAGCACCTGCTTGGTTTTAAAGTCTTCGTAACGGAAAGGAAAGTAGAGCAAGAGGTCTTGCAAGTTTTCAATTCCTAGTTTGGCGTATTTTTCTGCTGACTTTGGTCCCACACCAGGTAAGACATGCAAGGGTTGATGTAGATTCATGCTCCACTCCTTTCTTTTCTAATAATATTCTCTCGGAATGCGATCGCTGAGGAGACAAACGACCTCGTAGTTAATAGTCCCGCGATAGGTCGCTACCTGAGTTGCTGTGATTTCCTTATCTCCGTTAGAACCAATTAAGGTTACCTTTGTTCCTAAGGGATAAGCTTAGGCAGACGAATGGTAATTTGGTCCATAGAAACCCGCCCGACTATTGGGCAAGCTTGGCCATCTACCAAGACAGAGAAATTCTGCATGTCTCGTGTCCAACCATCCGCATAGCCGATTGGCACAGTCGCGATGACTTGCTCGCTATCCGCCTGATAGGTAGCTCCGTAGCCCATACAAGCTCCAGCTGGAACTGTCTTGACATGGACCATAGAAGACTCCAAGGTCAAGGCTGGTTTCAAGTCATAGGGCAAGTCCAAGACCGCTCCGCTAGGATTCAGACCATACATAGCATCTCCCATACGAACCGCATTGAAAATAGTCTCTGCATGCCAAAGAGTCGTTGCAGAATTGCTAGCATGAACCAAGTCTGGAAGACCTTTCATACTGGCCAAAATAGTTTTAAACCGTTCTAACTGGACATTAAAGTAGTCATCTGATTCTTCGTCTGCAGTAGCAAAGTGGGTAAAAATCCCTTCAACACTAGCACCGTGTTGTCTGAGCAAGTCTTGAGCCTGCTCAGCTTCACTGGCATCTCGGAAACCAATCCGTCCCATCCCTGAGTCAATCTTGAGATGGACTGTCAATCCAGCTAGGTCCGCTTCCTTATCTAAGAGTGCTTGGATCCACTCCACCCCAGCAACAGTCAAGGTGATGTCGTATTCTTTAGCTAGAGCAACAGCTTCGATGTCAGAAACTCCTAAAATGAGGATTTTCTTACTGAGTCCAGCCTGTCTGAGTTCAATGGCTTCATCGATATTGGAAACGCAAAAGCCATCTACATCATCTTGAATCGCCTTGGCAACGGTAACAGCTCCATGACCATAGGCATTGGCCTTGACCACTGCCCACTTGAGCGTTCCTTCAGGGATATGATTCCCCATTTGCTGAATATTTTGTCGAATAGCTCCCAGATGAATCAGAGCCTTGGTTGGTCTATGTGGACTAGCTTTCATGATTTTCCTCCAAAATGACACTGGCTGTCACAAACTGATCGGTATGGCTGATAGACAGCCAAATCTTTCCTAAAAATGGTGCCTGACTAAAATAAGGCGCCCCGCGTTCATTATTCAAGACTTCCAAATCCTGAAAACCGATTTTTCCAATACCCGTTCCCATAGCCTTGGAAAATGCCTCCTTAGCCGACCAGCGACCAGCTAAATATTCGATTTGTCTGCGCCCTTTAAGACTGTTAAACCGTTCCATTTCCTTAGCGGTCAGCACGCGCTTGGCAAAGCCTTCATGTCGTGTAACTGCTCTTTCTATCGAAGCTAATTCCTCGATATCAATTCCGTGTCCAACTATCATTCTCATCAAAAGGAGTTGAGATTCCCCAACTCCATCCTTTTCACTTATTTTGTCAAGGTAGCGTAAATCTCTTCTACCAAGGCCTCTGTATTCTCCCAACCTAGGCAAGGATCGGTAATGGAACAACCAAAGACCTCTGGTTGGTTTTGACGACCATCTGCTAGGTAAGATTCAATCATAAAGCCTCGAACTATCTTTTTAATCTTCTCATTCCAATCACGATTTTGCAAGGTCTTACGAACCACTCGAATCTGCTCCATATATTGCTTGCCAGAATTATCATGGTTGGTGTCAATGAGGATAAAGGGATTTTCAAGTCCCATGGCTTCATAGCGCTCAATGGCATTCAACAAGGTTTCATAATAAAAGTTAGGCTCATTTCCCATATTCATTAACTGCACCACGAAGGATAACGTGGGCCAAGGGATTTCCTGAAGTTTCAACTTCTTGACCATGAAAGAGGAAGGTTTGTTTGTTCTGAGCGGCATAGATACCGTTAAACATGACCCCAAGGTTTCCAGAAGTTGGATTTTTCATCCCCACTGGTGCATCAATTCCTGAAGCCACAAAGCGGTGCTCTTGGTCTTCTACAGAACGAGCCCCAACAGCATGGTAGCTGACCAAATCATCTACCAAAACCAGATTGGACGGATAAAGCATCTCATCTGCCGTTGTCAAACCAGTCTCTGTAATCACGCGGTAGTGCAACTGGCGCACAGCCTGCAAGCCGTTAATCAGGCTTGGAGCCTTAGAAGTATCTGGCTGGTGAACCAAACCTTTATAGCCGTCTCCGTTGGTGCGAGGTTTAGCTGTATAAACACGCATAACCATGAAAATCTTGTCCGCCACCTTCTTCTGCAAGGCGGATAAACGGCGGGCATATTCCAAGACAGCCTCTTCATTGTCAGACGAGCAAGGACCAATCACCAAAAGGATCCGGTCATCTTCTCCTGAAATAATGTCTGCCAATTCTCTATCACGACGCTCCTTTAGTCGCAAGGCTTCCGCAGACAATTGGGTTTCTGCCTTGATTGCTTCAATATCGATTTCTTGACCTTTTTCAATAAATGCCATCTTATTCTCCTAGCGTTTGGTAGATTTCTCTGACAAGGGTTTCTGTATTTTCCCAGCCAAGACAAGGGTCTGTGATAGACTTGCCAAATACTTCTGGTTCGTTTTGACGGCCGTCTTCTAGATAAGACTCAATCATGAAGCCACGAACGTACTGCTTGATTTTTTCATTCCAATCACGGTTAATCAAGGTCTGGCGGACAATTCGAATCTGGTCCATATATTGCTTACCAGAGTTGTCATGATTGGTGTCCACAATGATAAAGGGATTTTCCAAGTCCATCTTCTCATACTGAGCAATAGTATCCATCAAATTATCATAGTAGTAGTTAGGAATATTCTTACCATACTCATTGATTGCTCCACGAAGAATGGCGTGCGAAAGCGGGTTCCCAGTTGTTTCAACTTCTTTTCCTAGGAAAAGGAAACTTTGTTTGTTTTGAGCAGCATAAATCCCATTAAACATAACATTGAGATTTCCAGAGGTTGGATTTTTAAAGCCAGTCGCGAAATCTGCCCCACTGGCTACAAAGCGGTGTTGCTGGTCTTCAACTGAACGAGCACCAACCGCCATGTAAGAAATCAAATCATCCACAAGAGGAAGATTTTCAGGATAAAGCATTTCATCAGCTGTCGTCATACCTGTTTCCGTGATGACACGATAGTGAAGATGGCGCACGGCTTTAATTCCGTTGATAAGACTAGGGGCTTCTGTCGCATTAGGCTGGTGAATCAAGCCCTTATAGCCATCTCCGTTGGTACGAGGTTTGGCAGTATAAACACGCATAACCATAAAGATACGGTCTGCCACTTCTTCTTGTAGGACTGCCAAACGCTTAGCGTACTCAATAACAGCTTCTTCATTGTCAGATGAGCATGGCCCGATTACCAAGAGAATCCGCTGGTCTTCTCCACGTATAATGGCTTCTAGCTCTTTATCGCGCTGTGATTTTCTCTCCAAGCTTGGCCTTCTAATTTTGATAAGGCACGAACTTCTTCAATATTAATTTTAGGACTTTTTGCTGTAAATACCATAACTCATCTCCTTATAAAGCAAACGGATACCAAGTAAAAATTTACTTTTCACAAGGTATCCGCCTCTAAACTATCTCATTTTATTGTCTTTTACCGTGACAGTTTTTAAACTTCTTACCAGAACCACATGGGCAAAGTTCATTCCGTCCAATCTGACTCAAATCCAGATTTTCAGGCATATTTGCTTGGTGGGCAGCGATATTACGAGTCGCTGTTGTACTGATATGGTGTTCTGCTTGTGGTCTTTCTTGTTCATGAATTTGTGCTTTCATCATCAAGCGTGTCACATCAAACTCAATCGAACCAATCATGTCATTAAACATACGGAAACCTTCTGCCTGATACTCAACAACAGGGTTGTTCTGAGCATAGCCACGAAGTCCAACCGCGTTACGCAATTGATCAAGGGCATCGATATGATCTGTCCACTTGTTATCCACCACTCGTAGAATCAAGACTTTTTGGAATTCTTTAACTGCTTCTTCATCGCGTAGTTTTGAAACCTGACTATCGTAAACTTGCAAGGCACGTTGGAAGAGCTCTTCCTTAATTGCCTTGTCAGACAAGCCTGACAAGTCTTCCATAGCAATAGAATCTTCTGGAAGCAAGTTGTACTTAGCAAAGTTCAAAATTGCTTCTAGTTTTTCATCTTGTTTTGCACGCGCATGACCATCAACGACACGACCAATCGTGCGTTTGATCATTGCCTGAATTTCAGGTGCCAAGTCACGGTCTGCAGTGATAACATCGTAACGTTGAGCGTAGATAATCTCACGTTGTTCACGCATGACATCATCGTATTGAAGGACTTGTTTACGGGTATCGTAGTTATTTCCTTCGACACGTTTTTGAGCCGCTTCAACCTGACGTGTCAACATACGAGACTCAATGGCTTCATCAGACATATTAAGACGTTCGAAGACACCTTTCAGACGCTCAGAACCAAAACGTTTCATCAAATCATCTTCAAGAGATAGGTAGAATTGTGACTCACCTGGGTCTCCTTGACGACCTGAACGTCCACGAAGCTGGTTATCGATACGACGGCTTTCATGACGTTCTGTACCAATAACACAAAGTCCTCCAAGTTCACGAACCCCTTCACCAAGCTTGATGTCGGTACCACGACCGGCCATGTTAGTCGCAATGGTAACAGCACCACGTTGACCAGCATTCATAATGATTTGGGCTTCTTTATAGTGGTTCTTAGCATTCAAGACTTCGTGAGGAACTCCAGCTGCGACCAATTTCTTAGAAATGTAGTCACTGGTTTCAACCGCTACTGTACCAACCAAGACAGGCTGACCTTTTTGGTAACGAGCCTTAACGTCTTCGACAACCGCCTTAAACTTAGCTTCAATACTAGCAAAAAGTAAGTCTGGATGGTCAATACGCTGAACAGGACGATTGGTTGGGATTGGAATAACACGAATGTTGTAAATTTCACGGAATTCTTCTTCCTCAGTCTTACCTGTACCCGTCATTCCAGACAATTTTTTGTACATACGGAAGAGGTTTTGATAAGTGATTGAGGCAGATGTCTTGGTTTCATCCTGAATTGGCACACCTTCTTTAGCTTCAATAGCTTGGTGCAAGCCATCAGAATAACGACGACCTTCCATAGTACGACCCGTAAATTGGTCGACGATCAGAATTTCTTGCTCTTCGCTCACCACATAGTCAATATCGAGAAGCATGATGTAGTTGGCACGAAGGGCGTTATCGATAAAGTGAGTCAGAGCTACGTTTCGATGTCATAGAGATTTTCAAGTTTGAAGTAGCTTTCAGCCTTGTCAATCCCTGAATCAGACAAACCAATAGTCTTAGACTGCACATCGATGATGTAGTCGTCTTTGTCCAAAGATTTTACATAGTGGTCTGCCATGTGATACAACTGACTGGTTTCAACAGCGTTAGCACCTGATACGATCAAAGGTGTACGGGCCTCGTCAATCAAGATAGAGTCAACCTCATCGACCAAGGCATAGTTGAGCGGACGTTGTACCATGTTTTCAGCACGAACGACCATGTTATCACGTAGGTAATCAAATCCGATTTCTGAGTTAGTTGAATAAGTAATATCACACTCATAGGCTTCTTTTTTCTCCATTGGAGATTTGGCGGCCAAGTTAATCCCTACTGACAAACCAAGCCATGAGTACAATTCACCCATCTCAGTCGCGTCACGTTCTGACAGGTATTCATTGACCGTAACTACGTGAACCCCTTTGCCTGAAAGGGCATTGAGGTATACCGGCATGGTCGCAGTCAAGGTTTTTCCTTCCCCTGTACGCATCTCTGGCACGTCACCATGGTGGAGAACGATTCCACCCATAACCTGAACCTTATATGGGAAGAGACCTAGGACACGTTTAGCACCTTCACGGACAACCGCAAATGCTTCATAAAGCAATGAATCCAGTGATTCTCCATTTTGATAACGTTCTTTAAATTCAACTGTTTTTGCTTTTAGTTGGTCATCTGTCAAAGCAGCCATTTGGTCTTCGTATTTGAAAACCTTGTCGGCCATCTTTTCCAGACGACGGATTTCTCCTTTATCATTTTCGATAATTGTTTTTAAAATATTAGCCATGTTTTTCCTTACTTTAAATTCCGAATATTTTAGAATGTTCTTTTAATTTTAGCACAATTACTGATTATTTTCAAGGAAGAATCCCCATTTCAAAATGGAAAAAGAGGCTAGTTTCCAAGCTAACCTCTCTCTATTTTTTAAGTGTTTAATTTCCAAAAATCGGCAAAATGGCAAATAGGATAAATAGATTAATCCAAAGAGAAAGACAACAGATAAGTCCAAAAACAAAAAGACTGACTTTCTTGGACAGCAAGGCCATCAAAATGGACAAAATTCCAAAAACTAGCAAGACTTTCTGCATGATAAAGATATCAATCTTTACTCCCAGAACTGGACTACCCCAAGGAATAAAGAAGAAAGCAAGCCAGATCAGCAGAACCAAACCAATATAAACCTTGGAATAGCGTGTAATAAATGATTTTAGATGCGCCACAAGCCACCTCCTATCAATAAAAACCATATAAATCAATGCCTTCCACCTTTAGACTTCCCCAGTTCCCGTCTCAAGCGAAGCATTTTTTTGAAAAAGATATAGGTTAACCAAGAACTGGAAAAAGCAATAAGTAGTAATAATAGCCAAATGCCCCAAGACTTGATGTCTGCCACATTTCTCAATAGGATATTGAAAAATAGGACTGAAAAAACTGTCCAAGCAAGGCTAAAAAGAGCATAGAGGGTGATGTAAATCCAGTAAAAATAGTAAAAAATTGGGAAAAATTTACTATCTCTGTTGGCCTTTTCAATCCAGCTGAAAAAGTAAAAACAAGGTAATAAGATTAACAATTTAAACAAATGTTCCATCATCAACACCTCTTTTTGATAGCGCTTTCTTCAACTTCATTTTATCAAAAAAATCTGGAAATGTCATTCCAGATTCTGCTTTTTTATTTACGTTTTCTTGCGATGAGATGAATCGGTGTTCCTTCAAAGACAAAGGCCTTGCGGATTTGATTTTCTAAGAAACGCAGGTAAGAAAAGTGCATGAGTTCTTCTTCGTTGACAAAGATAACAAAGGTTGGTGGTTTGGTTGCCACTTGGGTCGCATAGAAAATCTTAAGTCGTTTTCCTTTGTCTGTCGGTGTTGGGTTGATGGCAATGGCATCCATGATAACATCGTTCAAGACAGCTGATGGAATACGTGTATTTTGACTTTCACTGATTTGCTTAATCATCTCAGGAAGTTTGTGGAGACGTTGCTTGGTCAAAGCGGATACAAAGATAATCGGTGCGTAAGGCAGGTATTGGAACTGCTCACGAATATCTTCTTCCCAGTTTTTCATAGTATGATTGTCTTTTTCAAGTGTATCCCACTTGTTGACCACGATAATCATCCCTTTACCAGCTTCATGGGCAAATCCTGCGATACGCTTGTCGTATTCACGAATGCCTTCTTCCGCATTAATGACCATTAAGACCACATCTGAACGGTCAATAGCACGCATGGCACGCATGACAGAATATTTCTCGGTATTTTCATAAACCTTACCAGACTTACGCATACCAGCCGTATCAATCATGGTAAACTCTTGACCATCTGTATCTGTAAAGTGGGTATCAATGGCATCACGTGTTGTTCCAGCAACAGGACTAGCAATAACACGGTCTTCTCCCAAAATAGCGTTAATCAAGCTTGATTTTCCGACGTTAGGACGACCAATCAAGCTAAACTTAATGACATCTGGGTTTTCTTCTTCATATTCATTTGGAAGATTTTCTACGATGGCATCTAGCACATCCCCTGTACCGATACCATGGACAGATGAGATAGGCAGTGGTTCACCCAAACCGAGAGCATAGAAATCATAGATATCATTTCGCATCTCAGGGTTGTCCACCTTGTTAACCGCGAGGATAACTGGTTTGTGGGTCTTATAAAGTTTACGGGCTACGTATTCGTCTGCATCGGTAATCCCTTCCTTACCAGACACGACAAAGACGATAACATCTGCTTCTTCCATGGCAATTTCTGCCTGGTGCTTGATTTGTTCCATGAAAGGAGCATCGACATCATCGATTCCTCCTGTATCAATCATGCTAAAGGAACGATTGAGCCACTCACCCGTTGCATAGATACGGTCACGTGTTACTCCTTCGACATCTTCTACAATGGAGATTCGCTCACCAGCGATCCGATTAAATAGGGTTGATTTCCCAACATTGGGACGTCCTACAATGGCAATAGTTGGTAGGGCCATAATTTCTCACTTTCTACAATAACTTCTTCTGTTCAAGATTTTCTAGTTGAGCTTGGTTCTGCTTGACCAAACTGTTCTGCTAGACGCTGACTCCAGCTTGTGGTTGCACGCGCCCCAGCATAGTCAGCCTGTACACGGTCATAAGCTTCAATCACATCAACTGTTTGTTCCTGATATTCTTCCTCAAAAACCACCTGATGCAATTGCAAGCGAGGTTTGACTTCATGTTCTTCATTTGGTAAACCTAGTGCCATCCCAAAGACAGGATAGGTGTAGTCAGGCAGGTTAAAAAGCTCTGCCACTTCTTCGGACTTGTATCGAACCAAGCCAATAATGACACCACCATAGCCCAAGCTTTCAGCTGCCAGCAGGGCATTCTGTCCAGCAAGAGCCGCATCGACCGAACTAATCAAAAGACCTTCTACACCTTGAGGTTGGAAGGTGTCGGTATGAAGTCGTACTCCCTTTTCTGCTCGGTTCAAATCTCCGACAAAGAGAAGGAAAACAGCAGACTGGCGAACGGCTTCTTGAGGTACCAATTCATATAAAGTATCTTTCTTTTCTTGACTTCGTACCACAATCACAGAGTAGGATTGAAAATTCTTCCAAGACGAGGCCATTTGGGCCGCTGTCAGGATTTCCGTCAAGTCTTCCTGAGGAAGGGCTTGCTCCTTAAATCTGCGCACTGAAGTGTGAGCCTTCATTAATTTGATTGTTTCTGTCATCGGCGGTTCACTCCTTCTAAACGAGTCTCCTCAGCCAAATAACGGATGCGTTCCATGACCCGTCTAGCTTCCCAGGTTTCGTCATTTCCATGTTTCCCTTTAGCGAAATGCTTCTCCAAATCTTCAAAGTCGAAGTTGGATGTGAAAAAGGTCGGTAAATCTTCCTGCATCCGATATTGGAGAATGACCTGCAGGATTTCGTCCCTCACCCAAGCTGTTGATTGCTCGGCACCAATGTCATCTAAAATCAGGACTTCAGACAGTTTAAGCTCATCTACCAAGGTCTTGACATTACCATCACCGATAGCATTTTTGACATCAATGACAAAGCTAGGATAGTGGAGGAGAGTGGATGAAACACCACGTTTTTCTGATAAATCATGGGCTAAGGCAGCCACCATGAAGCTTTTACCCACACCAAAGTCTCCATATAAGTAAAGACCTTTTCGAATAGCTGGATATTGCTCCACAAAGGCTAATAGCTTTTCCAAAAAAACTGGCAAGCGACCCAAATCATCCAAGTCAACTTGAGCTAAACTAGCTTTCCTGAGACTGGCTGGCAGATTGATTAACTTGAGACGTTTCTTAATAGCCGCTTCTTTTTCCGCTGCGATTAGTTCAGGAGTTTCTTCGTAAGAAACATCCGCATAGCCATGATTCATAACCAAAATAGGCTTGTAGCCTTTGGCAATATAATCCGTATCACCACGAAGAAACTTGTCACGCTCGGTGATGTACTGATTAAACTTGGAGATACTGCGATTTAATTCCTCTGGAGTCAAGGATTCTTGCTGGATAAAGGCCGCAACATCAGGGTCCTTCATGATTTTCTGGACCAAATCTTGATAATGAAAACGGCTAGGTTGACGTTTGAGTACGTCTCTGACACTTTCCATCTAATCTCCTCCTTTTTCTAATCGAGCTAATAGTTCTTGTTTCTTACGTTCTAGTTCCAGACGAGTTTCCTCGCTGGTTTCATTCTTATAATCTGGGTTACTCCACTTGGGTACATTGGACTTGGCAGGACTGAGTTTACTAGTCTTTTGAACCTGACTCTTCTGCCCTCGCTCACGAATGCGCAAGACTGCCTCTTCTGCCGAATGTATCTTTTGATAGGCATAGTCATTGGCTACTTTCATGGCATATTTCTCATTGATATTTGCCGAATCCACCTTATTAAATGTCAATAAGAGAATGATATTAATGACTTCGTCCAGTAAGCCCAAGCCAGCCATTTGTTGCAAGAGTTCTCTTTCTGTTTGGGTAATGGTCCCCTTGCGTGTTTGCTTGATTTCTGCCAAGAACCGCAGGGCAGTTTTACTTTTGGCTTCCTTGATAATGGTTGCTTCCTTAGGACTAAAGTCAGAGGAAACAGGTTTTTGAGCAATTTTTTCCCGCATGCGTTTGGTTGAAATAACCTGGGAAACAGCTGTTGACTTGGCCAGTTGATAGGTTTCAAACCAAGTCCATTTCTTATCCTCAGCAATGGCAAAGAGGTTCAAGACATCGGACTGCTCATCCGCAAAGCGAAGTCCATCTCGAGCCATAAGCTGACGAAAATGGTCCAAGTCAAAATCGTTGGCCACTTTCTTCTTGAGACCAAGGTCTTCTTGACTTCCCAGTTCTGCCAAGTCTGGAAAGACTTGATTGAGTGAGACAGGTATTTCTTCTCCCTCAGCACTTTCAACTTTTAAATCCTCCACAGCTGCATCGCCAATCTTTTTCTCCAAAAGTCTGCGATAAACAGGATGTTCCAAGAAGTCCTGACTCGAAAGTGGAGTATGGAGGGCTAGCTGATAAACGTCTCCCTTTTGATAGAGGGTTAAGAGATTAAAAGCGGATAGGATTTTCAAAGATTTTATCAATCTATCCATTCCAAAGTTAAGATGGTTAAGAATGTTTGAAAAGAGGTATTCCTTTCTGCCATTATCCCAAAAACTGATTGTATAAAGATAAAGGCTCAGTGCCTCCTGACCGATAATCGGGAGGTAGCACTGTACCAGAGATGAGGTATCTTGCGACACCCGATTATTCTTTAGATAAGAAAAACGGTCAATTGGCTTCATTTATCTTTCCTTTTTCTTTAGAGGACTGGGTGATTTGTTGGAGCAAGCTCTCTAACTCACTGACATCCTTAAAACTACGATAGACACTGGCAAAACGTACATAGGTAATCTCGTCCAGTTCAGCCAACTCCTCCATGACGAGTGAACCAATGTCCTCACTTTGAATTTCATTTTCATTTCGACCACGGAGTTTCTGTTCGATACGATTGACTACCATGTTGATTTCATCACTTGACACAGGGCGTTTCTGGGCTGAGCGGATAATTCCATTAAAGATTTTATCTCTGGAGAATTGTTCCCGTGTGCCATCTTTTTTAACAACCACTAAGGTTCTTTCTTCTACCCGTTCGTAGGTTGTAAAACGGTGCTGGCATTCATCGCACTCGCGTCTTCTACGAATAGTGTTCCCTTCTTCTGCTTGGCGACTATCGATAACACTTGACTTGGTAGCCCCACATTTTGGACAACGCATCCTTTCCCTCCTTATCGTTTTCTTTTCATTATACCATTTTTTAAACGATTCCCAAAACAATTCTTCTTTTTGCTTGACAAGTTTTTTGTTTTGTTGTATTATTTAATTAAGACAAAAGGATAAAAGAAAGGAGACCAAGATGTCCTGGACATTTGACAACAAAAAACCCATCTATTTACAGATTATGGAGAAAATCAAGCTTCAGATTGTTTCCCATACACTGGAACCCAATCAACAACTTCCAACCGTGCGAGAGCTGGCTAGCGAGGCGGGTGTCAATCCAAACACCATCCAAAGAGCCTTATCAGACCTTGAACGAGAAGGATTTGTCTACAGCAAGCGAACAACTGGACGATTTGTGACTGAGGATAAGGAGCTAATCGCCCAATCGCGCAAACAATTATCAGAAGAAGAATTGGAACACTTCGTTTCCTCCATGACCCATTTTGGCTATGAAAAAGAAGAACTACCAGGCGTAGTCGGCGATTATATTAAAGGAGTTTAAGCCTATGTCATTACTAGCATTTGAAAATGTATCCAAATCTTATGGAGCAACCCCAGCCCTTGAAAATGTTTCCCTTGACATCCCAGCTGGAAAAATTGTTGGTCTCCTTGGGCCAAACGGCTCAGGAAAAACAACCTTGATTAAACTAATCAATGGCCTCTTACAACCAGATCAAGGACGTGTCCTCATCAACGACATGGACCCAAGTCCAACAACCAAGGCTATTGTGGCTTATTTACCGGATACGACCTATCTCAATGAGCAAATGAAGGTCAAAGAAGCCCTAACCTACTTCAAGACCTTCTATAAAGATTTCAATCTTGAACGTGCCCATCATCTACTTGCAGACCTTGGCATTGATGAAAATAGTCGTCTCAAGAAACTATCAAAAGGAAACAAGGAAAAAGTACAACTGATTTTGGTTATGAGCCGTGATGCTCGTCTCTACGTTCTAGACGAACCCATTGGTGGAGTAGACCCTGCTGCTCGTGATTATATCCTCAATACCATTATCAATAACTACTCACCAACTTCTACCGTTTTGATTTCTACCCACTTGATTTCTGATATCGAGCCAATCTTGGATGAAATTGTCTTCCTAAAAGACGGAAAAGTCGTTCGTCAAGGAAATGTAGATGACATTCGCTATGAGTCAGGTGAATCCATTGACCAACTCTTCCGTCAGGAATTTAAGGCCTAAGCAAAGGAGATTATTATGTTTTGGAATTTAGTTCGCTACGAATTTAAAAATGTTAACAAGTGGTATTTAGCCCTCTACGCTGCCGTTCTAGCCCTTTCTGCCTTTATCGGAATACAGACACAAAATTATAACAATCTACCTGTCAAAGAAAGTCAACCTACTATGCTACTTTTTCTAGCTACAGTCTTTGGTGGCTTGATGCTTACACTTGGAATTTCAACCATCTTCTTGATTATTAAACGATTCAAAGGAAGTGTCTATGACCGACAAGGCTATCTAACTTTAACCTTGCCAGTTTCTGAACACCATATCATCACAGCCAAACTAATCGGTGCTTTTATCTGGTCGTTGATTAGCACTACTGTCTTACTCCTATGTATCTATATTATCTTATTGTCAACAAATTATAATGAAGTTCAACTTTCTACTCTTCTGTCATTTGTTGGAGAACATTTTACTGGTTTTGGTCTTACTGTCTTATCCTTCCTGCTTAGTACAATTTCATTTATCCTCTGCATTTACTTGGCCATTTCCATCGGACAACTTTCAACGAATACCGTACAGCACTCGCTGTTGCAGCCTACATTGGAATCCGAATCGTCATTGGAATTATAGAAGTCTTCTTCAATACCAGTACTAACTTCTATGTCAATTCATTTGCAGGATTTAATGATAATTTCTATATGGGAGCAAGCGTAGGCATTATTGAAGAACTCATATTCATAGCTATCTTTTACCTCGGAACCTACTATATTTTGAAAAACAAGGTTAATTTGCAATAGTTTCATAATCAAAAAGGATAACATCTCATCGCAGAGAGGCTATCCTTTTTCTTTTATCTCATTTTCTGTCTAACTTTATCTTACAGATGAATCCTTCTAACCAATTAATACTCTTCGAAAATCAAATTTAAACTACGTCAGTTTCACCTTGCCGTATATATGTTACTGACTTCGTCAGTTCTATCTACAACCTCAAAACACTGTTTTGAGCAACCTGCAGCTAGCTTCCTAGTTTGTTCTTTGATTTTCATTTAGTATAAATAACAAAATCTGATTTAAAGGTCTTGCTTAATTTCTCTATTGTGTCACTATCATTATATTCCTTACATATTTTTCATAGCTTTATAACATTCTTTTTTTACCTAACTCTACTTGATTCGTTTTTTTATGAGATAAATACCTTTTTAAAAAAAGCAAATAATTCTTTTTCAAAATAATATCCTTGTATGGTAAGTAAATTTTCTAAATCATCTATAAAAAAATTGAGCGCTATCTAACAAATTATTTTTTTAATAATAATTCTAAATTAAATAAATATAGGGGAATTACTCTATGTGTTCCCATGTCTGTTTTTTTAAAAAAATGTCGTGTTTTCTTGATTACCACTCTATATAGTAAGCTAATGGTTTTAGTATTCATGAAAAAAACACCGAATTATAAAAAAATTTTTAGTTCATACTCCATCCAAGTATCTACCGAAAGCAAATACTTTATTATCTCATTGCATTTAGATGTATTATAAGGAAGATTTGCAAGCCGATTAATCTGTTGTTCAGCAATCAATTTTATGTGAAAAATTGCATAAACTTTTTATCTGCTTTTGTTTTAACTCTATTTTTATCCACTAATTCTTGAAGTAGAAATATGTCTGAAGAGTTCACAGCATGTTCTAATTCTTCAAAAAAACATTCTTTTTTTAGAATAATAGCAATGAACTAATTCTTCAAATTCCGAAAAATGATATTCCAAGACGATTTAACAAAATGTAAAAATGATCAATAGATAATTTTGTAATGCCATTTTCGAAACGAGAAATAGTTGATTCACTAATCTTATCACAAGCTAAATCTTTAAGACGAAAATTTTTTGAAATACGAATATCCTTTAAAACTGCTCCAAAATTTTCCATACTATTCCTCTTCCATTTCTGCAAAAAATAAAACCTGTTTTTTTATTTATGATATGATTATATCAAAAATAAAAAAGAAAGGACAATCATATCATGAAAAAAAAATGTTATTGTCAGCAGTTGCTTTACTTAGCCCAGTGTCAACACTAGCAATAAATAGTCCAGTTTCTGCTCAAGAATCATCCTCTCAAGCGACTTATAGTAAGTCAGTGGAAGTTGGATAAAATCTGATAGCCGTTGGTGGTATAAACACTCTGACGGTTCTTACACTAGAAACGGATGGAAAACATCAATGAAACCCAGTACTATTTTGATAGCAAGGGTTGGATGAATACAGGTCGGCACAATATCGTAGACGATACCTATTTCTTTGCTACTAGTGGAGCTAGACAAACGATTAATCGCCGTGCTTTGGTTTTTTGTGAAACATCAACGAGAGCAATACCTATCGAAGATGTTAATACTATGGAAAAGGGGTTCAGTAACCAAAACTTTAGCGAAGTTGTTCGATTCCCAGATAAAACTAAGTCCGAGATTATTGCAAAAATGGAAGAGCTTTTCAAATCTTCTAGCGAAAGCGATGTGAACTATCTTTATCTTACTTGACATGGAGGAAGAGACGGAAGAATCTATCTTGGTAGCGATGGTCAGACATTTTCAGGTTGGGAATTGGCATCTATACTGAAACAATATAAAGGTAAGTTTGTAGTTATGCTGGATTATTGCTATTCAGGAACAATTATAGATGTAGGTAATACAGACAAAAAGGTTGCCTCCAAGTCTGAAGAAAGATTTGATGAACAAGCATTTTTGGCAGGATTTTCAACAGGAAATCTAGCAAGCAAGAATGGTGAAATGCTTGATTCTAAATTCCTCGTACTATGTGCCTCTTGGAAAGGTGAAAAATCGTATAGTGCAGTCGGAATAGGTAGTCTTGCTACCAGATACTGAGCAATGTGTACAGGTTAGGATTCACTTCAAAATAAAATTATTTCGCCTATGGCAGACACCAATACTAACGGAAAAATCACTTTAGAGGAACTGTATCAATACTCTTATCCTCTAGTCCTTGAAGCTGCATCAAGCAGTAATAAGGAGCAACATGTATCAGTTTATCCAGAAAACAGTCAATTTATTTTATTCAAAAAATAAGGAGTTAAGAAAATGAAAGTATCAAAAAAAATCACATTATTTGGTTTGTCTCTAGCTGGTCTAGCTTTACTAGCTTTCCCTCATTCGGGAAAGGCCTTCAATCTTGAAGAAGAGTGGGTTATTAAGGGTGATGTTTGGTATCAAGATGGCAAAATTCTCCGATTTAATAATGGTAATGAAGTAGATATCAAAGTATTGGATTTGCCAAAAACTGAGAAAATCGAGTGGACGGTCAGTCTCAATGGTCAAGATCAGACTGTCAATTTCCTAGGTCAAGAAAAGGACAAGTCTATGGTCGGTACAGAAGGGCGTTACCTGAATTTCTATGTTCCTTATGGCTATAGAGGAGATATCAAGGTAGAAGCCAAGAGCGGAAATGAAGTAAAGACCTGGTCCACTAAAGTGGTTGATGATGTATATAATGACGGTGGAAAGAGTGGTTACTACCGTATTGAAGAATCAAATAATCAATACACCTACCTTGATACTAAATGGGACTATCAAACCAAGACCTACACAGCTACCTTACCAGAGACTGTCAATGGTCAAAAAGTCTATGCTTGGAAAGACTATGACCATGGTGAGTTAAAACTTACAAAACCAGAATCTATCAGTCATTTCTACAAAGGGGGAGGAGCCTTCAGAGAACTTTATCCGATTGTGAAAGCAGAAAGCTGGCTAAAATCAGACCAAAACTGGTACTATCAAAAACAGGGGCAATTAGTGCAGAATGCTTGGGTTAAGGACAATGGAAACTGGTACTTTATGAATGATAAAGGAGTCATGTTCAATCAAACTTGGCTTCATCAAGGTAGCAACTGGTATGCCTTTAAATCATCAGGAGCTATGATTGCTAGTGACTGGCTATATGATAATAACTCTTGGTATTACCTAAAAGACTCCGGTGCTATGGCAACAGGTTGGATGAAAGATAGTGGCTCTTGGTATTACCTAAACAATTCAGGTTCAATGGCAACAGGCTGGGTGAAAGATAGCGGCTCTTGGTACTACCTAAAAGACTCAGGTGCTATGGCGACTGGTTGGGTCAAAGATGGCGGTCAATGGTACTATCTTGATTCAACTGGTAAGATGCTCCACAATACCTACACACCTGATGGTTACTATGTAGATGCCAGTGGCGCTTGGAAATAATCTAAAGTACACATTTTATTCCATCAGCTATTAGTGTACCTGCTCAGACTAAATGTTATCAAAGCTGCAAGAAAAATCTAGATAATAATACAAAAAGCGAATCGAAACAACAAATTCTGTTTTGTTCGCTTTTTATTTAATCTGTTACATTTTGACATTTTCATTTAATTGTATATCCCCACAATTTATATTTTTATATGAAGTATTTAATAATACTCTTCGAAAATCTCTTCAAACCGCGTCAACGTCGCCTTGGCGTAGGTATGGTTACTGACTTCGTCAGTTCTATCCATAACCTCAAAACACTGTTTTGAGCAATCTGCGGCTAGTTTCCTAGTTTGCTCTTTGATTTTCATTGAGTATAAAAAGGAGTATAATAAATTTAAAACTGATTGCATGTATATCAATAAGGAGGTCAAGTCTTTATGCTGAGAAAATTTGTTACTAAAAAGCACCTCGTACTTTACTTCTTTTCTATTGCCGTTACCTGGCTGGAAGCGATTATCGCACCAGCCCTTGTTCAGAATATTGTTGCTAGTTTTACCAATCAAGAACTAGGCCTTCTTTGGAAAGTTTTGATTTTAGGAATCCTTGGTAATCTTATCCTCTTACTAGGCTTGGCTGGGAAACGCTATTACTACGCCTGTTTGATTACTGATTTCAAATATGGAATCAAGAGTGCTATTTTCAAGCGATTTTTAAACAGTTATGAGATTGATGAAAAGGATATTTTGTCCGATTTAGAAAACGACGTCAAGCAACTAGAAGAAAGCTATATCGAGCCAACCGTCATCATCATTTCTTCTCTTGGCTTCACTACTGTATCCATTCTCTATGCCCTATGGACCAATTTTTACCTAGGTCTGATTTTCATCCTCTTCTACTCCTTTCCTGTCCTCTGCAGTGCTATCGGATCAAAGCATTTGGACTCACTTTCCGAAAAGCGGTCAACTGTTAACCAAAGCTACTTAGCAAGCTTGACAAATTTTATTGGTGGTAGTCAACAAATTCGCCATTATCAGGGGCAAGACTACTTTTTTGCTCGCTATCAAAAGCAATTACAAACCAATCTAGATGCCGAAATCAACTATGAAAAACAACGAACTTTAAACAGTCTCTTGATCAATAGCATCGATGCCTTTTGTTCTGTCACACCAATCGTCATCGGTGGCTTTATGACCTACTATAATTATTTAGATGCAGCTAGTTTTGTGGCTATCTATCTGGTTTCCCATAATATCGGCTATCAATTTCAAGAGTTAGCCTACCTTACCAATACCCGAAAAGCAACTCGAAGTCTTCTCAACAAATACCAAAAACTTTTGGACCAGTCTGACTCCATCTCGCCTAGAAGCATAGAAAATATTTTCCCTATCCAACTTGACACCATCTCCCTTGAAAAAGAGGGGAATATCCTCTTATCTCCGATTTCCATGCGCATCAAGCAAGGAGAAAAAATTGCCATTATCGGGGAAAGTGGCTCTGGTAAGACAACCCTCCTCAATATCATTCATGGAGAAGAGACACCGACAAGTGGACAGATTAGCTTTGCTGGTCAAAACCTATCACGTCAAGATATCACGGGCATTAGTTCCTATATCCTCCAAGATAGCCATTACTTTGACACGCTATCTCTGGAAGACAATATCCTTCTGGGACTGGATAAAAACAAAGAGACTTTAAATCATATCCTCAAAAAAACAGGATTAGAACATTTGAAAAATCGAACGCTCAGCAATGATAGTCTATCTGGTGGCGAGAAACAACGCCTAGAAATCGCTCGCGCCCTCTACCATGATAGCCAACTCATCTTAGCAGATGAGATTAAGGCCAATCTTGACTCGGAAAATAGCAGAAAAATTAGCGACTTGCTCTTCTCCCTACCTCAAACAGTCATTGAAGTCATTCACCACTACACAGAAGAGGACTTAAAACACTACGACCAAGTCATTCATTTAAGCAGAGAAAAGTAATGCTCTATAACATACGATTTTAAAAAGCAAGGAACTCAAATTCCTTGCTTTTTAACTCAATATCAAACTGGCTACGATAGGGCTGACAAAAACATAGAGAATACCGGTGACACCGATAGCCAAGCCGCCCATGGCTCCTGCTACAGAGCCGTATCGGAAGGCTGTCCCTGTTCCAACTGCGTGGCCTGTTCCTCCGAGGGAAAGGCCAACAGCTACTGGATCGTCAATTTTCAACCACTTCAAAAGGGTTGGTCCGATAACACTGGTTAAAATCCCAGTTGCCACTACAACCACCAAGGTCACAGTCGTCAAACCTTGCAATTTTTCTGTGATTCCCACTGCCATGGCCGTTGTTACTGACTTTGGAAAGAGAGAAATAGCTAGGAAAAAGTCCATGCCAAAAATCTTGGCCACAAGAGCTGTGAAAGAGGTATTGACAACTACCGCTAAGAGACTACCAAAGAGGATACTCCGAGCATGGTGCTTCATCAGATGAAAACTCTTATAAAGCGGAATCCCTAGAGCCACGGTCGATGGAACAATCAAGTTGTTCAGATAAACCCCACCTTGGTAGTAATCTTGGTAAGAAATACCCGTCAGCTTTAGAAAGATGATAATGAAAACAGCTGACAAAAGTAAGGGCGTTGTCAATGGATGGGGAAAACGTCTGTAAATCAACATTCCCACTAGATAGGCTAGGATAGACAGAGCAAGCCCAAACAGGGGATTGGAAACAAATTCACTCATTTGGTATCTCCTTTCTCATAATCTCCCTCAAATCGTCTCTTGATAAACTGAACTACCAGGGCTATGAGGATAATATTGATGACTGCGGCAAAAAAGACAATCAAGACGATAGGCAAAAGATAGGGAGCAATCACATCAAACTTCTCCATGATTCCCACTGCTGGCGGTAAAAAGAGAATGGTCATATTAGCCAGCAAGAAATTTCCGACCATGTTGACATGCCTTGTTCTCAGCCACTTGAATTGCAGGGCTAGAAAGAGAATAATTAAGCCGATAATACTGCCGGGTATGGGCAAATGAAAGAAACTAGAGATCCCCCTCTCCGATTAGAGAAATCACAAAGAGAATCATTAATTGAACATATAATTTCATCCTAAACTCCACGAAATAGACTTCTTGCATACCAGTTTACTCTTTTTTCAGAAAATTTCAAGGAAATGCATAAAGGATAATGAAAATTAGAAATGGAAAGGGGATACAAACAATTCTTGACTTGTAAAAACAGGCATGATTTAGGATAAAAGATGCCAGCGTCCTTCTTGCCAGCTTGATTTAAAAGTAGTATAATTATTGCATGCGCAATCATCTTGTGATGCAGAGACTGTCCGTTAATGGACATTCTTCTATGTTATAACTCTAAAAAGAAAGGAGATACTATGACCTATTTGGAAAAATGGTTTGACTTCAATCGGCGTCAGAAAGAAATTGAAAGTCTCTTGGAAGAGACAATTGCCCAGCAGAGCGAGCAAAGTCTAACCTTGAAAGAGTTCTACCTCCTCTACTATCTGGACTTGGCCCAAGAAAAATCTCTACGACAGATTGACCTGCCAGATAAGCTTCATCTAAGCCCGAGCGCTGTTTCTCGGATGGTGGCTCGCTTGGAAGCTAAAAATTGCGGTCTGCTTAGTCGCATGTGTTGTGATCAAGATAGACGTTCTAGCTTTATCTGCCTGACAAGTGATGGGCAAAAGACACTGGCCTCTCTACAGAAGGCTGTCGAAGAAAGCTTGGAAACTGGTTTGGATTTCTTGATTTAAGATGATTTCAGAAAAAAGTTGCGTGCGCAATCATTTTCCTTGACATTCTCTTTTACAAGGAGTAAAATAAAGTCATCATTAAACAAAGGAGTTTTTAAAATGATTGAAATTACCTATCTAGATGCCAGCAAGAACGAAGAACTGTAACTTTCGAATCTTATGAAGACTTTGATCGTTCGCAACAAGCTTGCCTTATCGGCGTCGCAGACTACTACCCCGTCCAAAAATTAACTTACAACGGTCATGATTTGGACTACCATGGGACTTATGGAGATGTCTTCTTCTATCTCATGAAACAAGATTTAAGCCAATATAACTAAAAAAGGAGAAATACAATGGCAAAAGCAATTACAGATGCAACATTCGAACAAGAAACAAAAGACGGTTTGGTCTTGGTAGACTTCTGGGCAACTTGGTGTGGTCCATGTCGTATGCAAGGTCCAATCTTGGATAAATTGTCTGAAGAACTTTCAGAAGATGTTTTAAAAATCGTTAAAATGGACGTTGATGAAAATCCAAACACAGCTCGTGCTTTTGGAATCATGTCTATCCCAACTCTTCTCTTCAAAAAAGACGGCCAAGTGGTGAAACAAGTTGCTGGTGTTCACACAGCAGAACAAATCAAGGCCATCGTTGCTGAATTGAGCTAATCAAACGAGAGACCAAGTACTTGCTTTGGTCTCTTTTTTCTTGCCCTTTGCCATTTTTCAAAAAATATGCTAGACTGTAGATAGAATATTACGATGTTTGGGACATGCCATCGCTAAAAAAAACCTCTACTTGGTATTTTTTAGCTCCCTCAAGGGAGCTTTTTGCGTGCTCTGAACATTTCCCATTTTGGAAGGAGTACTATGAAACGTCAATCAGCCTTGGTCGTCTTTAGTGGCGGTCAAGATTCTACAACCTGCCTCTTTTGGGCTAAAGAACACTATGAAACGGTCGAAGCCATTACCTTTGCCTACGGCCAACGCCATCATCTCGAAATTCAAGTCGCTAGAGAAATCGCTAAGGAACAGGGGATTCGTCATCATATACTAGATATGTCTCTGCTGGGGCAAATCACTGAAATGCCTTGACTTCTGATCTAGAGATTGAGCAAAAAGAGGGAGAGGTTCCCAATACCTTTGTTGACGGTCGCAACCACCTCTTTCTGTCGTTTGCGGCAGTCTTTGCTAAGCAACGAGGTATTAAAGATATCGTGACAGGTGTCTGCGAGACAGACTTCTCAGGCTACCCCGATTGTCGGGATGTCTTTGTCAAATCCCTTAATGTTACCCTCAACCTTGCCATGGATTACGACTTTGTTATCCAAACACCTCTCATGTGGCTAGACAAGGCTGAAACTTGGGAATTAGCCGACCAACTCGGTTCCTTTGACTATGTTCGTGAAAAGACCTTGACCTGCTACAACGGGATTATTGGAAGTGGCTGCGGAGATTGTCCAGCCTGCCACCTACGTCAACATGGTCTAGATGTTTATCTCTCACAGAAAGGAGAAGCCTAATGTTTTTTGCACCCAAAGAAATCAAACAGGAAACTGGGGAGTCTCTTGTCTACAATCCTCACAGAACCTTGGTATCAAAAGAGTTTACCTTCGATGCTGCCCACCACCTCTTTCACTATGAGGGAAAATGTAAGTCCCTGCATGGCCACACCTATCATCTGCAGATTGCTGTCAGTGGATTTTTAGATGAACGTGGCATGATCTACGATTTCGGAGATATCAAAGCGATCTACAAGAACTACTTAGAACCCCACTTGGATCATCGCTATCTCAATGAAACTCTTCCCTATATGAACACGACTGCTGAAAATATGGTTTACTGGATTTTCCAAACCATGAACCAAGAGCTGCCAGACGAGCGCGGTCTCCGTTTGGAATACGTTCGCCTCTATGAGACTCCGACTGCCTTTGCGGAGTTTAGACGGGAGTGGTTAGATGACTAGGGAACGTGTCCTCAAACTACCAGTTTTGGAAATTTTTGGCCCAACCTTTCAAGGCGAAGGCCGTGCAATCGGGCAGAAAACCATGTTTGTCCGCACTGCTGGTTGCGACTACCACTGCGACTGGTGCGATTCTGCCTTTACTTGGGATGGCTCTGAAAAGCCAACTCGTATGACTGCTGACGAGGTCATTGCTGCCTTGGATAAATTAGGGAGCTACGACTATGTAACCCTATCTGGGGGAAATCCTGCTATCCTAGCAGCCAACATGGCTGAACTCGTCACTAAACTCAAGGAACGTGGTGTTACTCTAGCTGTTGAGACCCAAGGCTCTCGCTGGCAAAATTGGTTGAAAGACATCGACCAGGTTACTCTGAGTCCCAAACCTCCTTCATCCAAGATGGAAGTCAACTTTGAGACCTTGGACTTTATCGTTTCCCAACTTGATCCAGACAAGGTCACCTTTAAATCCCTGTCTTTGACGATGCAGATTTGGCCTTTGCCAGAGGCATACAAGAACGCTACCAACCAGATGTTCTTTTCTTATCAGCAGGAAATCCTGAGCCCAAGGCTACGGGTAATATTGTCCAAGACCAACTGGACCGTCTCAAAGAACTCTGGGAACGCATCGCTGCCGACGATAGCTGGAGCAATGTCCGCGTCCTTCCTCAACTCCATACCCTCCTCTACGATAACCAACGTGGTGTTTAAAATTAGAAAGAAAAAATCATGTCACAACAAGAAGAAATGAAAAACCTAAGCCTACTAGGCAACAAAGAAACCAACTACATTTTCGAGTATCAACCAGAAGTCCTCGAATCCTTTGACAATCGTCATGTGGAAAATGACTATTTTATCAAATTTAACTGTCCTGAATTTACCTCACTGTGTCCAATCACTGCTCAACCAGACTTTGCGACCATTTATATTTCCTACATTCCTGACAAGCTCTGTGTTGAATCAAAATCCCTCAAACTCTACCTCTTTAGCTACCGAAACCACGGAGATTTCCACGAAAACTGTATCAACACCATCGGGAAAGACTTGGTCAACTTGCTAGACCCTCGCTATTTGGAGGTTTGGGGAAAATTCACTCCGCGCGGTGGCATCTCAATTGACCCCTACTACAACTACGGTAAGCCAGGAACTAAGTATGAAGGCTTGGCAGAACAACGCCTCTTCCAACACGACCTTTATCCAGAGAAAATTGACAACCGCTAAACTTATACGAAAAAGCCCTGTTCCTCAAGATGAGGAGCAAGGCTTTTTTAGTTTCAATTATTCTTCTGTTCCAAGGAAGTTTTTTGCAACGAGAGCTGCAAGAACCCCACCAACGATTGGCGCAAGGATGAAATCCAAACTTGTTTAAGAGATGCGCCACCTACCAAAACAGCTGGTGCCAAGCTACGGGCTGGATTTACTGAAAGCCCAGTAATGTTCAAGCCCACAAGAATCATCGCCATCAATGACAAACCGATTACCAAACCAGCAATCGCTCCATTGCCCTTGCTTGCTGATGTCACAGTCATGATAACCAAGACAAACAAGAAAGTTGCGATGACTTCAAACAAGAAACCACCAAAGACAGTGACACCGTTTGCCAAGGCATTTTCACCAAGACTAGCAGTTGACATACCTGAATTTGCCAAGAGGAAGAATACTGCAGCTGACGCAAGGAAAGCTCCAACAACTTGTCCAAGGATGTAATTTACAAGCTCTGAAGATGACAAACGTTTGTTTACAAACATAGCAATCGAAACAGCTGGGTTCAAGTGAGCCCCTGAAATAGTTCCGATTGAGTAGGCTGCAACCACGATGGCTAAACCAAAAGCAAAGGCAATTCCAAGGTGACCTAGGCCATCAAGACCATTTCCAAAAACAACAGCTCCTGTTCCGACGAACACAAGCATGAACGTACCGATTAACTCAGCGACAAATTTTTTCATTTTCTTTCTCCTTTTTTCAAAAACTAGATACTAGTCTATCAAAAGAGGGAAAGGGTTTCAAGAAAATTGATTGGAAATTTCGTATCAGTTGCAATATTGTTTTCAAAATTTGTATATTTTTTATGTATTGCAATTAGTTATAACTCTCTATATTTGATGGTTATACTATACTGAAAAAAATGAGAGTTTGTATTAATCTTTTTAAATAGCACAGAACTCTCTATTTAATCCATTCCCCATTGTAATTGACATGATATCCATCAGGTGTAGTTGTATTGACTGCTAAAGCGCCAGAACTGTATGCATAATACCATTTCCCTGAAACAGTGAACCATCCTGTTTGCATAGAACCTGAGCTATTCAAATAGTACCATGAGCCACTTGATTTGACCCATCCAGTCTGCATCCAACCCGAGCGATCAAAATGATACCATTTCCCATTGATTAGTTCCCATCCATTGGATGTATAGGAACCATTGTTATGTCTATACCACCAACGACCAGATGATTGAATCCAACTTCCTTTGGAAGCAAGTCTTACTTTTAATGCTTTAGATACTTTGATGTATTCTTTCTTAGCAGCTTCCTTTTTAACTTTTGCATTTTTTAATTTAGCATTTGCATTTTCAAGTGCTTTTTTTGATTCCTCAAACTTCTGTTTAGCGATCATCAAACTTTTTTTAGCTTCATCGAGTTTTCTTGGAGCATTTTTGAGGACAAGAACATATTGTTGAGCTTTCAACAAATCGTTTTTGGCATTAAGTAATGACTGTTCCGCATTCTTACCAGCATGAGATTTATTATTTTTGATTGCTTTCAATCGATTTAATTGAGATTCTTGCTTCAAAAGTTCAGATTTAGCAATATTTAACGCAGTTTGTTGTTTGCTCAACTCAGATTTAGCAAATTTTAAAACGTTTAACTTGGATTGATTTTGTTTTGTAAAATCGGCAAGACGTTTTTTAATTTTATACAGATTTTTTTGATCTGTATTCAATGTTGTTTTAGCAATTGTAATATTTTTGTTTAGTGATGAAATTTTATCCCTCATTAAAGTTTCTTCGTTTTTTTGTTTTCGATTGAAACTATCTAGAGTCTCTTTGGCTTTTGTATAAGCTGGATTTTTAGGATGTGTGATTTCATTCCAAACATAACGGAAAGTTGTCTTCGGTAAGAATTTTACACGTTTACCGTTAAAATAAAATTCACTATGATCTGGATCACCGTCTTTATTTTCTGCTCTTGCTAAAAAATATGAACTGCTTGTATCATAATAATAGGTTTTACCGTTATAAACATAGCTTCTTCTTTCAGATGGACTAATCACTGTTGGTAAAGTATCATAAACACCTTTTGCTTCACTAATAAAAGTCATTACACCATAATTTCCAAAAGTTGTTTTTTTACTTGACGATGCTCCAAGAGCAAATCCAGTTCCTGATGCAGCAAGCAAGGGAATTCTATGGCCATAGTTAAATTTATTTGCTTCTTTAGGAGTTGATGCGCCATATAATGATGCATTACTATAATCATTAAAGTAAGATAGAAGCTCTTTATAAGCAAGTTCTTTTTCACTCAATACACTTTTTTCTGGAACTGAACCAGCTGTAGCATTTTCTGTTGCATCCTTAAAACCAAAATCTTGATTTTTTAGTTTTGTATCATGTGACAGTTTATCATTTGCCACCATTTCATCTGCCCTAGCTTTTCCATATCTCAAAGCCTTTTCAGTCACAGGTGGCACTGGAATATCAATGCCATTTATTCTCCGCAATTCGATTAAGTAGTTACGAACGTATTCAGAAACTTTCTTATAATCAATCACATGAGGGGTATGGATATAATCCTTAGATTTTACAACAATTGTTTCTGTTCTTTCACCACTAAAATTCACATCTTCGTTCGCAGCAATATAATATGTCTTACCATCTCTTCCTACGATAGTTTTTTTATCAAGTGGAGGGGTTTTAGACTCACTTTCACTAACAGAATTTGATTTAATCTCATGAGAAACCGTTACAGTATGGAACTCATCCCCAGCCGATTTTAAATTCTTTTCAAGATTAGAACGTGTCTTATTTCCTCTTTCTATAAGCGCTTTTCTTTCTTGCTCTGCTTTTGATACTGAGTTAGTTAAAGAACTTACTTTATTTTGGTTGGCTTTCACTTTCGCATCCAATTTCTCAGTTTCTTGTTGAATCTCGCGTAATGTATTCCAATCAAAAGCTTTCTCTGCTTCTGTTACTTTATTTTGTGCTTTTTTTACATCAACTGCTCTCTGAGCAACTTGAGTTTTTTCCTTATTAACAACTGTTTCTTGTTTCTCAACACTTGCTTGGGCTTGTTTCTCATCTTTTTTTGCTTCTGACAATCTTTCTTCTGACTTCCGAACCGTTGTCTGTTTAGCAACAAGATCCTTTTCTGCATTTTTAATTTTTTCAGGACTAGCTTGTTTAGCAAATTCTTGTGCTTGTTTCAAAGCATCATCTGCTTTGTTCTTATTTGTCACAGTAGATGCATGCTCTTGTTGCATTTTATCAACAAGCTTCTGAGCATTTTTTTCTTCCTCAATTGTTTGATTCAGTTTTATTTCCGCATTTTTTACATCAGATTCTGAAACGTCAGCATCCTTTTTAGTTTCTGATTGGCGGACAGTAGATTTAGTCAAATGTTTATTTACAACCTCATCAGCTTGTGCATGACCATTAAAAGCAGCTACCATTGCAGTTGCAACGCCCAAACCAATCAACACTTGTTCCTTTTTCATAAAATCACCCTTTCTTTAAAATATTTACCTTATCTATACAAATCATATTATTTATCTTTTACAAATAATCTTCTCTAGCCATAAATAGATTCAATTTTTCTTTATAACTTGCTCTCTCAATTAAATACAATCTGATCGAAAAATGAAGTAAATAACTATCAATACCAGGTCTACAGCAAGTTCAAATTTAACATCACGACCTTCAACGACATTTTTGAAAATAGCTATAGTTAAGCTAAATAGAATGACGCTTAACAAACCCATAAGCATCATTCTAGAACAACCTCTCTATTCCCTTACTCTCCCAACTGGGCACTGTAGGCGATAATCTGATCAACTGTGTCAGACAAAAATTGGATGGTATCACGGAGTGGTTTGTCTGTTGAGATATCCGCTCCGATAATCATGGCTGACTCAAGTGGTGTCTTGCTACCACCTGACTTAAGGAGATTGAGCCAGTCCTCAGCTCCAGTTTCTGAGTTTTTAAGATGGAGGTAACCTGCAGTCGAAATCACAAGTCCAGCTGAGTAGGTATAACTATACAAGCCCATGTAATAGTGAGCTTGGCGCATCCAAGTCAAAGCCGCATCATCATCGATTTCAATGGCATCTCCCCAGAAATCCATCAAGACTTCCTTCATAATGCTGTTGAGCTTACTTGCTCCAAAGGTCTCCCCTTCTTCAATCAATGTATACACCTTACGCTGGAAGGCTGCTTCCAAGAGGTGGGTAATAAAGTTATGGAAGTAGGTATCTGTCAAACGGTGAGCCAGAGCGAAGCGTTTTTGACGTGGGTCGTCAGACTGGTGCTCCAAGTAGTCACTGAGGAGCAATTCATTGAAGGTTGACGGTGCTTCGACATAGTAGGTCGACATGTGGGCATTAAAGTAGCTTTGGTGGTTGTCAGAAAAGATGAATTGACCAGAATGCCCGATTTCATGAATCAAGGTATAGACATCACTCAAACGACCTGTCCAGCTCATGAGGACATAAGGATGCACGCGATATGGATCCGCCGCATAACCGCCAGAATCCTTGCCACTGTTAGCAGCAAAGTCCACCCAGCGCTCTTCTTGATAGCGAGTAACTTCCTGACAATATTCTTGCCCCAAAGGTTCTACCGACTTCATAACCAAGTCATAGGCATCGTCAATAGTCACTTCAGGATTCAGGGCACTATCCAAGTCCAACTTCCAGTCTGCAAAGGTCATTTTTTCAAGACCATTCACCTTGGCAACATGCTTGAGATATCTCTGAGCAACGGGCGCAAAGTTCTTCATGATGAGGTCAATCTGACGATCAAACATGGCACGGTCCACTTCTTGCTCAGCTAGAAGATAGTCAAAGACTGAGTCATAGCCCTTCATATCTGCCAAGATTTTTTCAGACTTGACTTGGGCTAAATAAGCTGCCGCAGCTGTATTTTGGTGCTTACGAAGTCCTTCTGAGAAGGAACGGAAGGATTTCTCACGGACTTCAGCGTTCTCATGGTTTTGGTAGAAATTCTCATAGGTCACAAAGCTATTTTTGTAGGTCTTGCCATGGGCTTCAAAGTCAGCCATTTCAAAATCCCCAGCACGCATCTTAGTGTAAATGTCCTGTGGACTGTAGAAAACTTCACCGAGATTGGTCAAGGCCTTCTCCACATCAGCCCCCAGATAGTGGGCTTTTTTGATTTTGGCCTGACGAATGGCAGCTGTTAAATGTGGCAATTTACCCAAACGGTCCAAGACTTTCTCGTCCGCTGCCACCAAGGCATCGTCAAAGAAGGTCAAGGCTACGCTAGCATCTGTTTCAAATTCCATCCCAGCTTGGGCAATGTTGGCAAATTCGTCATTGCTATAATCTGTCGTCTGAGGCATAAAACCATAGTTTCCAATATGGCTCATCTGAATGTAGATTTGTTCCAATTCTGCAAAGGCCTTTTCAAAATCCTCAAAAGTATGAAGATTACCCTTGTAATCACGGCTAAATTGATTGATGTCTTCTCGAGCTTTCTCGATTGCTCGCAAGAAATCCTCACGGTCTTGGTATAGGGCTGTTAAATCCCAAAGTTCCTTCTCTGGAAATTCTGAACGGTGTTTTTGTTCCATTTTCTTCCTCTTATTTCTCTAATTCTAATAAAACACTAAGGGCTGATAAAGCGTAAAGCGGTGCTGTTTCTGCTCGCAAAATACGAGGACCAAGTCCTGCAAGAACAGCTCCTTTAGCTTCAAAACTTTCAATTTCTACAGGTGAAAGACCGCCTTCTGGTCCAAAGATAAAGAGCAGTTTAGCTCCTTTTTCAAGACCAGCGACTGCCTGTAAGAGCGCAGCGGCTTCACCTTCTTTGGCTGATTCTTCATAGGCTACTATGATAGAGTCAAATTGGTCCAGTTGAGCTAGAAAGTCTGATTTTTTCTCGAAAAGCTGGATACTTGGAACAACATTACGCTTACTTTGCTCTGCTGCTCCAAGGGCGATTTTTTCTAGTTTTTCAACCTTTTTACCCAATTTTTTGCCATCCCACTTGGCAACGGACCAATCGGCAGGAAAAGCCCAGATTTGGCTGGCACCGAGTTCGGTTACTTTTTGAGCGATGAACTCCAACTTGTCTCCCTTTGGAAAGCCAGATGCGATGGTCACTTGGACTGGCAGTTCTACATTATCAGCTAGCTCTTCAACCAACTCAAACCGACGAGCTTCCACATCCAGCACGCGCGCCGAACGCTTAATGCCATCATCAAAGACCAAGGTCACTTCATCATCTTCTTTCAAGCGCATAACCTGAAACATATGCTTGCTGGTTTCCTTGTCCTCAATGGTGACAGGAGAGACTGCACTCCCCTTGACAAAATACTGCTGCATGCTAGCCTCCAATCACACCTGAAATATCCTTGGTCTTCTTGAAGACACAGGCATTCCATTCCCCTTGAATCATATGGGTTTCAAGGAAAAATCCAGCTGACTCAGCCGACTGGCGCACCATGTCCCACTTATCCTTGATAATACCACTCATGATGAGGTAGCCTTCATCCTTTACCAAACGATAAGCATCATCCGTCAGATGAATAAGGATATCCGCCAAAATATTAGCCACAATGACATCTGCTTCAACTTCAACACCCTTAAGCAAATCTCCTGCTGCTACATGGATATTTTCCATACCAGGGTTGAGCTCAATATTTTCCTGAGCAACTCGAACTGCCACATCATCTAGGTCGTAGGCAAAAATTTCTTTGGCGCCAAGCAGCGAACTAGCAATAGAAAGGACACCTGATCCAGTTCCCACATCAATTACCGTTTCGCCACCACGAAGAACCTGCTCCAAGGCAAAAAGACTCATCTTGGTTGTTGGATGGGTTCCCGTTCCAAAAGCCATACCAGGGTCTAGCTTGATAATTTTTTCTCCCGCAGTCGCCTCATAGTCTGTCCAAGACGGCACGATAGTCAAATCATGAGTGATACGAGCTGGCTCATAGTATTTCTTCCAGTTGTCTGCCCAGTCTTCCTCAGCCAAGGCAGTCGTACCCATCTTGACCTCTCCCAAGTCCATAAAATCAGTTAGTTCCGCGAGACGGGCCTGCAAGTCTGCCTCAACCGTTGCTACATCAACCGTATCAGGGTAGTAGGCTGTCACTACGATTTCTTCTTGCTGCTCAACCTCTGGGAAAATCTCGCCGAAGCGGTCAACATTTCCCACATAGTCCATACTATCTTCGATCGCAACACCTTGCGCTCCCAGCTCAATCAAGAGATTGGGAAACCAACTCCTCTCCCTCACGCTTCACTGTAACTTTTAACTCTTGCCATGTTTCCATATTTAAGATACCAAGCCCGTAAAACACAAAGCCAAAATAGAAACTTCTCTGAAGACGCTTGTGTCTATGAGAAGTTTATCTTTTTGGCACAGTGTTTAGGGCGGGTTCAGTTTAGAAATTTAACCGAACCATCCTTTCTAATCACTTACTTTATAATAATCTTTTAATCTCTCTTGCAAATGAGGTACAACTTGACTGGAGCTAAGAAATTCCTTGACATTCATGAGCTGATAGCCCTGCCCTTCATCACCAAAGGTGATATTGTCAAACTGGTTCTGTGTTAACAGACCGACTAGAAATACAGATTGTTTATCCGCAAAAAGCATACTTGGATAAACCTTACTCCAAATCAGACAATCCTCAGTCAGATGAATCCCCAGTTCTTCATAAACTTCACGCGCCACGCACTCAAAAGGACTTTCATCCCCCTCTCGTCCTCCACCGGGCAGTTCCCACATATTGGGCCAGGGAATGTTTGTCTTATCATCGCGTAAGATAGTCAAGAGCCTATCCCCACAAAACAAAGCAATCTTGCAGCCTGTAAAATCAGAAATCTCTATTTCCATGTCAAACTCCTAGTATCTTGGATAAGGATAAAACTCCCCCTCTTCCAAGCCCACTTTTCCTTCTTCAAAGACTTCTTGGTTCCATTCCATCACAAATTCTTCTGCTTCTGGGTCTTCCAAAAAGTCCATAAGAGCATCTAGCCCAACTTCGGCAGTATCTTTGAGGAATAGCGCAAAATAAGCTAAAAATTCACGAGAAAATCCCTTTTTAGGCAGGTAAGGGATGACAGTCAAATAGTCTTCTGCATTGACGCTTGACTTAGCAGGATTGTAGAAAAGGACTGCTTCTTCAAAGAGAATGTCATCTGACGAAACCTCTCCATCTTCATCCACCATCTCCACACCTGTAGCGTTTTGTGCTTCCAATAGAAAACTCACTTCAACTGCATGGTTACGCTTGTCCCAACTAATCTCAAAGTCAAAAGGAAAGTTCTTCTCCAATTCTTCCTCTAAAACATCTAAAAATCCGTATGTTGCCATCTTGTCCTCTTTCTATGCGACTCTTAAATCGCCCCGATTACTCGGAAATATGCTAAAATAGATACTACCATCTTACCACATATGTATCAGAAAATCCACGTTAGAAAGGACTGCTATGCCAGACAATCTCGCGCTTCGCATGCGCCCTAAAACCATCGACCAGGTCATCGGTCAGGAGCATCTGGTCGGGCCTGGAAAAATTATCCGCCGCATGGTGGAAGCCAACCGCCTGTCCTCCATGATTCTTTATGGACCTCCGGGAATCGGCAAGACCAGTATTGCCTCTGCCATCGCAGGGACGACCAAGTATGCCTTTCGAACTTTCAATGCGACAGTTGATAGTAAAAAGCGACTGCAAGAAATTGCGGAAGAGGCTAAATTCTCTGGTGGTCTCGTCCTATTACTAGACGAGATTCATAGACTAGATAAAACCAAGCAAGACTTCCTCCTGCCACTCTTGGAAAGTGGACTGGTCATCATGATTGGCGCTACGACTGAAAATCCTTTCTTTTCTGTCACTCCTGCCATTCGCAGTCGTGTTCAAATTTTTGAATTGGAACCTCTGTCAAACCAAGACGTCAAAGAGGCCCTGCAGATAGCTCTAAGTAATCTGAGCGTGGTTTTGATTTTCCAGTAGAACTAGATGAGGATGCGCTGGATTTCATTGCGACCTCTACAAACGGAGACCTTCGTTCTGCCTTTAACTCGCTGGACCTGGCTGTTCTCTCTACCCCTGAGAATGACGAGGGCATTCGCCATATCACCCTAGACATCATGGAAAATAGTCTTCAGAGAAGCTACATCACTATGGACAAGGATGGAGACGGTCACTACGATGTGCTCTCAGCCCTGCAAAAGTCCATACGAGGTTCGGATGTCGATGCCAGTCTCCACTACGCAGCACGCTTGATTGAGGCTGGTGATTTGCCTAGTCTCGCTCGTCGCTTGACTGTCATCGCCTATGAAGATATCGGCTTAGCCAATCCCTGAAGCCCAGATTCATACCGTGACTGCTCTGGATGCTGCCCAGAAGATTGGGTTCCCAGAAGCCCGCATTCTCATTGCCAATGTCGTGATTGATTTGGCCCTTTCTCCAAAATCCAACTCAGCCTATGTAGCTATGGATAAGGCACTTGCTGACCTCAAAACATCAGGGCACTTGCCTATTCCGCGACACCTGCGTGATGGACACTACAGCGGAAGCAAGGAACTGGGGAATGCCCAAGACTATCTCTATCCACACAACTATCCTGGAAATTGGGTCAAGCAAGACTATCTGCCAGAAAAAATTCGTAATCATCACTATTTCCAAGCAGAAGATACTGGTAAATATGAACGGGCTTTGGCTCAAAGAAAGGAAGCTATCGACCGTTTACGAAAAATCTGAAATCCTTTTCAAAAAATTGCACTTTCCTCTTGATTTTTTTTGAAAAAGTGGTATTATATAAACATAGAAACGCTGTGGTGTACGACTTCACACTTAAGTGTTGACCGACTATTTTTTGTATTATTAGGGAAACAAAAGTCTTCTAACAGCATGTAGGCCGTCTCACACGGAAACAGCTTCAGTTAGAGCGAGTTGCCCACCTGCTTAATTGCGCGGGTTCAATACAAACCGTGAAGTTTCGGCACCAATACAGCTTTTTTCTTTGCCTCCTTAGCTCAGCTGGCAGAGCAGCGGACTCTTAATCCGTGGGTCACAGGTTCGATCCCTGTAGGGGGCATCTAAATACAACAGGAAAAAGCCTTGTAAATCAAGGCTTTTTTTGCTTGTCTATAACTGATTTACCCCATCATTTGTCCCACATTTTAAATCTATCTTTTCTTTTTGAATCAAATTACATCTTTACAAATAGTGTAAAAGCCAGTTACTTTTTGCTTTGATGCCATACAATATTTTCATGTAGAGAAGACAAATTTTATCTTCTCTTTTTATTTTCAAAATAATAAAAACTGATTTTCTTTTCATAAATCAGACTGAAACTTCCAAATTTTCCATTTTGTTTATTGATATTTCCTCTAAAAAGGTGTATAATATTTTTATTATCAAACTATACTATACTATACTATATAGGGGGTATTGAAATGAAATTTTCTAATCGTTTATCGCTATTCCTTGCAGGAGTTGTTTTTGTCCTTTTAGGACTTTTCCTATTTACAAACCCAGTAGCTAATCTTGTTGCTTACAGCTGGTGGATTGCATTTGGTTTACTGGTTTCTTCTATAGCAGCTATTTTAGGCTATTTCTCTGTACCAAAAAGAGCTTCGCTCACCAGCTCATCTTTTTCCAAGGGATTGTTAATCTTCTCTTAGCTCTTTACCTCGTTGCCTATGGCTTTGTGACGCTGCCAGTTGTCATTCCAACTATTTTAGGAATTTGGTTAATTGTAGAAGCCATTATAGTTTTCTTTTAAAGGCAATCGTCTGGGATTGATTTTCCCTATTATTGGCAACCATATCATGTGGATAGCGTTGCTTGCATTTTTTTACTAGGTCTAGTGATTTTGTTCAATCCAGTAGCTACAAGTGTCTTTGTCGTTTATGTCGTTGCCTTTGCATTTATTTAATTGTTGGTTTCACCTATATCCTTGATGCCTTTCGTAAATAATCTAGCTGCCATTTTGGGCATATTAAAATAGCTGGGAAGTTACATTCTCAGCTTTTTCTGTTGCCTCCTTAGCTCAGTTGGTAGAGCAGTAGACTCTTAAGCTATGGGGCGCAGGTTCGAGCCCTGCAGGGGGCACATCTAAATCAACAGAAATAAGCCTTGAAACCAAGGCTTTTTTTAACGTCTAATAGCTTTTTTTGTAGAAAAAGTATTTAAAAAAATAAAAGAGAAGAGAATCTCTCACTCTCTTCTCAGTATATCTTATTAAATTTAGTTTTTTTCTTAATCTAGCTGATTTTTCCTTTGCAACGACAAATTCCTTAACCAATCGATAGATAACAGCAGATATCGGTGTAAAGAATATCATCCCAAGTAAGCCAAAGAGATTGCCTCCAATACTAGCAGCCGCAAGCGTGAAAAATAGCTGGCAAACCAATAGACTGACCTACAACTCTAGGATAAATAAGGTTTCCTTCAATCAGCTGTATAACTTGATATAGAAGAAGAGAAAGTAAGGCTTGAGTAGGACTCACTGTGAAGATAAAAATCGCTCCCACAACACAAGCAATCATAGGCCCTACATAAGGAATGAACGATAGCACTCCTGCAAATATACCTGTCATTACCCCATAAGGTAGTCCAAACAGGCTGTAGCCAACCGCTATCATAACTCCTATGATGACTGCTTCAATCAGCTGACTCATCAAAAATTGGTCATAAGTCTCTAGTGCTACTTGTCCAATGTAAGTTAACTTTGTCACCACTTTCTCTGGAAATATAACTTTTAGAAGTCTACTCGTCATCGCTGCCAGATGTTCCTTACTGGATAAAAATAAAAAGGTAAATACTATAATCAGAAAGGCATTCATCAAACTTGAAAAAAATATTTCCTATATTACTAGTCAGACCGGATAAGAAGGTTATCAAAGCTTGACTAATAGAGCTAGACTGTCCCTGAATTCCTGATACGATAGTTGACAGCATGTCTTTGGTTACAAATTCCGAGCTGTCTAGCAATTTCCCAAGTTGAGTCAGGACTGTTGAAAGGACTGCTCCCAGCTGACTAATAGTCTGAGCTAGGGTTGGCAGCACCAAAACCAAAAAGAGCAGATCACGATTAAGATAAGAGCTAGGAAAAACAAGTACCATAGCAATCGGACGACGCAACCCTGCCTTTACCTTCAATTTTAACTAAGTACTGTTCAATTTTTTTCATAGGGAACATTGAGCACAAAAAGCAATGACAGCACCATAAATCAAGGTTGATATTACATCAAAGAGAGATTGCTCCTGATATAAAAGCTCGATGCATTCAGAATTACAAGAGCAACCAGCCCTATAAAAAAAGTATTAATGGGGTGTATTTTTTTACTAAAGTTCATAAATTCTCCTTAATAAACATGTTTAGATACGACTATACTATTTGGTTTTTCAAACTCTCGATTAAGGTAGGCTTGGTAAGTTCCTGGAGCGATAAATCCTTTGGGTGAGAGGATATCGGTGCCAGCCTGACCGACTATGGTATCAGCCAAGAGCACACAGTTTGTAGATAAGACAAAGTAGGATTTAAACTTAGATTTGATAAATTTATAAAGTTCCCCATCTGTCTCATGTCTGATTTTATAAGCGTAGGTGTAGTCTTCCTTACCATCCCCTGTCATGATTTTATCTGCACTTGGCTCCCATGGAATCGTCAGTTGTTTCAATTCAGCCAACTTTTTCTGAACTGCTTTTTCCATTTCAGGCGTCAAATCTATCCCATAACCAAAAAGCGTTTTTTGACTCTCACGTTTACATAGGTCAATGTACTTGTCACGATCACAGAAATATAAGACACCATCTCCTACCATGCCAAATAAGGTCTCAGAAGACGGATCATAGTTGCCATAAGAAATAACACGGCCTTGATAGCAGATATCCACATGACCAATTGCCGAAAACAGAGAGGTCTCAGCTGTATGAACAAAAATTTCTAGCTCTGCTGTCTTACCAGACTTCACTATTCCAAGATGGATATCTTCTTCCTCATCAGCATTTTCCAGCATAAATTTGTTAATTTTTGCTAAAGTTCTTGCAGGGATGAGAGCGGCTAGGACAATAGGTAAGCTCATTCTTACACGACGTTTGAGATGGTTTTTCCCAATTTCCTCCTCAAACAAGAAACCATCACGGATATTGGACACACCATAAAGGAAAAAATAAGCCCCTAATACAAAGAGTTGAAAGACAGAATTTCCTGTAGAGGACAAAAGACTAGTCCCACCAAGAAAAACTAGTACGAGTCCATCTAGTAAGAGACGAAAACGAGGTCGAATTTTGTTTTTGCGGTAGAGAACATAGGTGACAAGGTTAATACTAGCATGAAAAATCTGATAAACTCCAATCACAAGAGCCAAAATATAAATCGGCACATCCGTCGCAAGATTGGAGCCAAGCAAATATCCCAGCACTAACAATTTAACCAGTGCAACTCCCAAGGTGTCCGTTGACTGACTTTTTTTGAAAATACGTAATACTAAATCTAAGACCGTTGCTATCCAAGCTAAAAACAGAACCAGTCGAATAACCTTTACTGGCAACCAAGTCCCCGTGACCATCAAGATGAGACCTAGCAGAACAAACAAGAACCCCTGAGCAAGTAATTTCTTACCTGTCAGACCTAAAGATAGAATTTTCGCCATATAAAAACCTTTCAACAATAAATTAAACACTCCGATTAAACTGACTAGTAAATAGCCAACACTACAAACAGCCTGTGCCAGCAACATATGGTGACTAGAAATGACTGTAGTAATGTCACCATCTTGTCTTATGCACTTCTAAAATTTGTTATATTGATTAGAAACCAGAGCTTATAAAAACTAGCTAAACTCGAGAGATAGACACAATTGCGACGAAAAAATGTATAACCAATTCAACTTGTTAAGGTAAGAAAGCATTATTTCCAATCTATTAATTATTCATCTATTACCTATTATGACACAATATTCCCTATAGTTCAACTTTTTTTACTTGTTTTTTTATATTACACGGACTAAAAAAAGTTTTCAACAGTTGATTGCATGTGTTTTTAATAAGTTTTAACCTTTCTTGGTTAGATAAAAAAAGAACCATACAGTTTAGAATCTGTATGGTTTTTTTGCCCCACTTTTTGTCCCATTTTTTTAAATCATGACATTGAAAAATACCTAAAAATCACTTATATTTCAATATTTTTTTAATTGCTCTCAATATGAAAGTCCTTTCCAAATCCCTGTAGGGGGCATCTAAATCAACAGGAAAAAAAGCCTTGATTTACAAGGCTTTTTTTGTGTAGTCTTAGCACTAAAAAAACGATAGAAAAAAAGCGGCCCTTCTGTACTGACCCCAAAAGTTGGACAGAAAAAACCTAACTTTTGTGGCGCAGTTCATTAGCGCCACATAAAGTTATTTAAGCATCTCCTTTTCTCTCATTACCATTTTCTGTTATAATAAATTGTACTTCTAAAATAGAAAGGTCTTAAGATGACAACTCTTATTAAACATAAACGTGTAGAATTTTCAGAACTTTTTTATGACTTAGTTTTTGTTTTTGCAATTTCAAAAGTAACTACTTTAATCGACCATCTTCATAACGGTATTTTGACTTGGAATTCTTTCCTTGATTTTTTCATTGCTATTTTGTTTCTCATCGATTCCTGGATGATTCAAACCGATTATACCAATCGCTATGGAAAGAACTCTTTATTTAACATGGTAATCATGTTTATCAAAATGGGACTTTTACTCTTTATAGCCAATATAATTGGACCTGATTGGCAACAATATTTTCATTATCTCTGTTGGGCTATTGGTACATTAACCTTTACCTTATTTTTACAATATTTGGTTGAATTTTTTAGAAAATCAACCGATAATGCTAATCGGGAAAGTATCAAAGGTTTTCTATGGATAACAGGTCTAGGAAGTTTAGGAGTCTATCTAGCAGCTCTTCTTCCTATTTACGTTGGGGTCTCTATCTTATTTGCTAGTATTCTGCTAACATTTATTATGCCAATTATCTTGCCTAGTAAAGATAAGCATTACCAGGTAAATCTCCCCCATTTAATCGAGCGCATCTCCCTTCTTGTCATTATTACGTTTGGAGAGATGATTATGGGGCTAGCTAACTTCTTTACAATCGAGAATTTCTCGATTTATTCGGTTCTTTATTTCATAATTATGATTTCTCTGTTCTTGTTTTATTTTGGTCAATTCGACCATGCTATTGATCAAAAATCTAATCAAAAGGGACTATTTCTAATTTACAGTCACTATCCTATTTTCATTGGGCTTATGATGATGACTGTATCGATGAGTTTTCTTCAGAATCCTGAAGCTAATCGTCTCTTTGCAACCAGCTTCTCTTATATCGGATTTGGCCTCTTTCAAGCTGCTGTCCTAGTAAATGGGCCCTATAACAAACACTATCTTCGCTATTCGAAAAGTTACTACTGTGTCCAAGCGACACTCTATCTGGCTGCCTTGATTCTCTCTTTAATCTTTGCTTCTAATCCTATAATAGTAGTGAGTATAACAACCATTTTAGCTCTAGCTATAGCCATTCATTTTATTTATTTTTATACGACACAGAATAAAAAATATTCCAAATCTAACTGGGAGTTATTTTAATGAGTTTATAACATTAAAAAGCTTTGGGAACCAAGGCTTTTTTTCATTAATTTGTTTTTCCATTTTATCCTCCGATTTGAACTCGCACTGACATTTATTTATAACAAAACTATATATCTAGAATAGCATAATCATTAGGTATTATAGGTTTTCAAACCAAATACGAGTCATTCGTTTTTGCCCCACTTTTGCCCCATTTTTAAATCCTGACATTGAAAACACCTAAAAGTATTTCCCTAAAATCAGCTATATTTCAACATTTTTGTTTATTTTCAATATGAAAAGTTCTTACAAATCCATGTAGGGGGCATCTACATACAACAGGAAAAGCCTTGGAATCAAGGTTTTTTTCGTATCTTCTACAAAAAAAGCAAGAGTTTTAGAGGACTATGACTCTAGATGTACATTTTACTTAAATGACTGAAGGTCTTTTCTTAATAAAAACACCCCAAAAATTAGATTTTTTCTGTCTAACTTTTGAGGTACAGTTCAAAACGCGAAATAGCATTTTTTATTTTAGGTTACTAATCTAATCGAATAAACATCATGGCATTTAACAAAGATATGAGTGAGACCGTGTTTATATTATTTGAATAGATCAGTCTCTTATTTTCAATCGGAGGAATAATAAAATTAGAAATGATGATATCATAAGGCGATTCTTCTAAAGATTCCTTTGATAATTCTAATTCAGTCCAAACTTCAAGTTCAAAATTGTTGCTGCAATAATAAGAAAGTGTCTCTGCAACGGATTTTGCATGATACTGATCAAAATTACTCATAACCAGAACCTTCAGCTTTGGCTGATTTTGTAGTAGATTAAGCACCAAATGTTTGGTATGAGTGATGAAGGTATAAGATAGATGATTTACCATCATTGAACTAGAACAAACTTCAAGAGTCTCTAAATAATGAGAAAGCTCTTTTTTTACATCTGAAACAAATTTAGGGAAAATATTTTGAAAATTCCTGATTGTATTCCCTTTTTGATCAAATAAAATAAACTCAGTGGACAACTCCTGACGATACAGATGTGCAGTATTATGCAGATGCCAAATCAGATTATCCTTATTCTCAATCTCAATCTGATACTTGACTGAAATCTGATCAATAAAATCACTCAATAGATGGTAAGATTTTTCAACATAGCTATCCTTTTTTACGCATTTCAAAAAGAGACTTTCATCTATGAAAAACATTTTTTGAAAGTAAGACACAAATAATTGGCAAACAACTTCTTCATCTAAAGAGATATTGTATTCTAATTCAAAATTCTTAGCAACACCTTCTATTCCTTCTACCTGCATTAAAAAATCCAAACTTTGGTCGTTAAAAGAATCTTTCTCTATTTCCATAAAATGACCAAACTTTATTCGATATAAATTAATAACCAGGAGCAGCTTTAGCATTCTATGCGTTGACAAATTCATTGGAAAGCTTGTTTCCTTATAAACCAATTCTAACAATTGAGATAGGGGCTCTGATGAAAAATTTTCAAATGGCCATTCTAGGAAATAATATTTTTCTGAAAAATATTGTGCAAAAAAGTAACGAATGTCTCTCTCATTTCCAATGATTTGAACAGGGGTCAGACTAATTTCAAATTGAAATTGCTTTTTAATCACTTTATTGATTTGGCTAATAATACGATAGAGCGAAGATGAACTGATATAAAATTCTTTACAAATACTCTCAGCTTGACAGCCTTCATTAAAAAAGATAAATTCTAAAATCGAAAAATGAGTTGAATGCTTAAAGAAATTATGGTAAACCATTTCAATATCACTATCATCGGTATTAATAATGCGTATACCATTAGTAGAAGAATGAAAAATCAAGTCAGGAAAAGCAGATCTAACATGGGATAGATCATCTTTGACTGCACGTTCTGTACAATTTAGTAACTCTGCTAGTTCAGAACGATGAAACCATCGTTTATGTTCAAATAATAATTCTAATAATTCTAATTGCCTATGACTTTTTTTAGATAATAAATCTCTCATGAATGTCTTTCTATCTTTATAAATTATCGGATTAAACCTCTTGCAATTATACCACAATGAATAGGTATAGCATGCTATAACGACTTTTCCTAAAATCTTTTATTTCGTATAATAACACTACAGAAACAATATATAAACAATTTTCTTATTTTACCGTCTATTGAGGGCGTGAATACAGAATCAAATTCAAGTCGAAAGATTATATTTTTAATTTTAAAAATTATATAATAGCAACAATCAAAGAATTTGATTTTTTTATATTAAAATTACATAATAATCAAAATAATTGATTATTTTATATCAAAATTATATAATAGCAATAATCAAAGGAATTGATTTATTTTTTGATATTAAAATAAAAAAGGAGGGTAAGCAATATTGTGGTCAATCATTGCTGGAGGTCTTATTGGACTTGTAGCAGGTAGAATCACTAAAAAAGGTAGTCCTATGGGAATCGTCGCAAATGTATTCGCTGGTTTAATCGGGTCATCTGTAGGACAATCCCTTTTAGGTAGTTGGGGCCCATCCATCGCTGGAATGGCTTTGATCCCATCTATTGCAGGAGCAGCAATTGTTGTTACTGTAGTATCATTCTTTACAGGTAAAAAATAATTACTTGTAGAATAAACTATTTTTAAATAGATTAGACGGGTAAAAATAGTTTAATGTTAAATCGAAAGGATTGTATATGTCAAAAAAACAAAGAAAATACTTTTAATTATTTTCTGTATTTTAATCTTGACAATTTTCCTTCCTGTTTTGATAGATTATCATCAAGTTAGTGATCTAGGCATTCAGCTATTTAGCTGGAGACAGAATCATTTCGTTGAATTTTATCTCTCTAGATATATATTCTGGGGGATAGTGGCTCTATCAACTTTAGTTTTGTTATCGATGTTAGTTGTGTTATTTTATCCTAAACGTTATTTGGAAATTCAACTTGAAACTAAAAACGATACATTGAAATTAAAGAATTCAGCAATCGAAGGTTTTGTTAGAAGTTTGGTGAGTGATCATGGATTGATCAAGAACCCAACTGTTCATGTAAATTTACGAAAAAATAAATGTTTCGTTCATGTAGAAGGTAAAATTCTTCCTTCGGACAACATCGCTGACAGATGCCAACTAATTCAAAATGAAATAACTAATGGATTGAAGCAGTTTTTTGGTATTGAGCGTCAGGTTAAACTAGAAGTTCTAGTAAAAGACTACCAGCCTAAACCAAAACCTCAAAACAAAAAGACTGTTAGTCGTGTGAAGTAAGGAAGTAAAAAATGGAATGGCTTAAACAATATCGATATCCAATAATCGCAGGTCTCATAGGCGTATTTCTCGCTTGTTTGATTATCTCCTTTGGCTTCTTCAAAACAATATTTGTATTGATTTTAGGAGCACTGGGAGTTGCAGCTGGATTATATATCGAAAAAAACTATATAGATAAATAAAAATTACTAATTTAATTAAAGGAGTTTCATATGTCAAACGAAAAAAACATTAACACTAACGTAGAAAAGAAAGATGCTACTGCTGTAGCTCACGAAATCAAAGGGGAACTTACTTACGAAGATAAAGTTATCCAAAAAATCATTGGTCTGTCACTAGAAAACGTTTCAGGTCTTTTGGGAATCGACGGTGGTTTCTTCTCAAATCTTAAAGAAAAATCGTTAACAGCGATGACGTAACAAGTGGTGTTAACGTAGAAGTTGGTAAAACACAAGTTGCAGTTGACTTAAACATTATTGCTGAGTATCAAAAAAATGTTCCAGCTTTATATTCAGAAATCAGAGAAATCGTATCTTCAGAAGTTGCTAAAATGACTGACTTGGAAGTTGTTGAAATCAACGTAAACGTTGTCGACATCAAAACTAAAGAACAACATGAAGCAGACTCAGTAAGCCTTCAAGATCGCGTATCTGACGTTGCTGAATCAACAGGAGAATTCGCTTCAGAACAATTCGAAAAAGCTAAATCTGGTCTTGGATCTGGTTTCTCAACTGTTCAAGAAAAAGTTAGCGAAGGTGTAGAAGCTGTTAAAGGTGCAGCAACTGGTGTAGTATCTCACGAAAAAACTCGTGTAAACTAAGATAAAATAAATATAACAGGAGAAATTATCATGTCAGTAGAAGAAAAGTTAAATCAAGCTAAAGGTTCTATTAAAGAAGGTGTTGGGAAAGCCATCGGTGATGAAAAATTGGAAAAAGAAGGAGCAGCTGAAAAAGTTGTTTCTAAAGTAAAAGAAGTTGCTGAAGATGCCAAAGACGCTGTAGAAGGTGCTGTAGAAGGTATCAAAAACATGTTGAGTGGCGACGATAAATAAGGATAAAAGTTACTTTATCTTTTTAGTAACATTAGTCAAAAGAGTCTGAGTCAATATGATTCTCAGAAAACAAAAAGCTAGAGATTTCCAATTGCGGAACTCTAGCTTTTTAATTTCACCTCTTTCTCTTATTATATTTCAGCAGGTTATTGACCATGAGTACGAATCCCATGTCAATTCTCACTTTACGCTTACCTCTCAGATGACATCTCTTATAACCAAGCAAACCTTTATCTGCCCAAAGACAGATTTCATATCAATCTTACGTTTAGCGAAAATTTGTCTACCCTTGGAAGATAAAAGTGTCTGATATTCTTTAGTTTTTAAACACTGGTAACGTTCATTCATATACAGTCCCTTTTGAGGAGCTGATTCAGGTTCATCATCGCAGTCAACATTGATTTCAAGGCTGTTTGCTTCTATCTCCCCTTTTTCATGATGTATTTTCGTACAGGTGCTTCAACTATTTGAACGATTTCAAATCCTTCTTTTTTATAGAGGTTCTTGGCTGCTTGATTTGTCTCGAAGACATTTAGAGAAATACTATCTATGTCTCCATTTTCAAATGCCAAACTAACAAATTTCCTTAAAGCCTGGCTACCTAGACCTTGCCCCTGTTTCTGGGGGTTGATAAAAAATCTCCCGATATGAAGATTGCTATTTTCCAATCTGATTTTCTGGATAATCCCGACAAACTCTGATCCATCAAAGATAGAAAAGATTCCTTCCAAATCTTGCAAGGCTTGAATAGTCAAGGGAAAAGGAACCATTATTCCCATCCATTGTTCTTGAAAGGATTTGCCTAGGGAGTTGGACCATTGGCAGACGAGCTGAGCATTTTCTGTGCCCACATTTTCTTCAAAACGAATTGTCATCTTGACCTCACTATCTTGTTTATGTTTCTCCATTATACTACTTCTCCTATTTTTTACGAATAGATAAGTATGATTGATATTTATTTTTTTCTTGTCGGGAGCATTCTCGCTTCCTTTCTTGGTTTGGTCATTGACCGTTTTCCAGAGCAATCCATTATCAGTCCAGCCAGTCACTGCGATTCCTGTCAGACTCGCTTGCGCCCCTTAGATTTGATTCCGATTCTCTCACAGATTTTTAATCACTTTCGCTGTCGCTACTGCAAGGCTCCTTATCCTGTCTGGTATGCCCTCTTTGAACTAGGCTTAGGGCTCCTCTTTCTGGCTTGGTCTTGGGAATTTCTTTCCTTGGGGCAAGTCATCCTAATCACTGCTGGTTTGACCTTGGGCATCTACGACTTTCACCATCAGGAATATCCCTTACTGGTCTGGATGACTTTCCACCTAATTCTCATGACTTCCTCTGGCTGGAATCTAGTCATGCTCTTCTTCCTTGTCCTTGGAATTTTAGCTCATTTTATCGATATCCGCATGGGCGCAGGGGATTTTCTCTTTTTAGCTTCTTGTGCTCTCATCTTTAGCGCAACAGAATTACTGATCTTAATTCAGTTTGCTTCTGCGGCGGGGATCCTAGCCTTTCTCCTACAAAAGAAAAAGGAAAGACTTCCTTTCGTGCCTTTCCTTTTACTTGCTGCTTGTGTGATTATTTTTGGTAAGCTACTGCTTGTTTGATAAAGTCCTCAATCGGCTCTCCTTGGTGGAGAGCTTTTACGATTTTTGAACCGACGATAACGCCATCTGACACTGCATTGAAGCGTTCTACATCGGCTTGACTAGATACGCCAAAACCTGTCAAGACTGGGATATCGGCCACTTGATGCAATTGTGCCAAGTGCTTGTCCAAGTCTGCGCGGTAATTGCCAGATTTCCCTGTCACCCCATTGATGGCAACCGCATAGACAAATCCTTCTGCCCCTTTAATTAATTCTTTCTGGCGCTCAATCCCTGTCGTCAAACTAACTAGGGGAATCAAGGCGATATCTGTATCTGCCAAATGGTTCTACAAAGTTGGCATGTTCATGAGGCAGGTCTGGGATAATCAAGCCCTTAACCGCTGTATCTGCCAAATCTTTGACAAAGTTCTCAACACCGTACTGAAAGAGGGGGTTGAAGTAGGTCATGATGACCAGCGGAACCTCTGTTTCAATTGTTTTCAAGGTTTCAACCAAAGCCTGGGTAGAGGTCCCGTGGGCTAGACTGCGCAGACCTGCTTCTTCGATCACAGGTCCATCTGCGACAGGATCTGAAAAGGGAATTCCCACTTCAATTGCAGAGACACCCAAATCTTCTAAAAAGTGAATTGTTTCAGCAAGACCGTCCAAACCTTTCTCATGGTCTCCAGCCATGATATAGGGAACGAAAATTCCTTTTCCAGTTGCTTTTATAGCATTCAATTTTTCTGTTAGTGTCTTAGGCATGAGCTTCTCCCTCCTTTGCTGCATCTGCTTCCAAGCGGTCCTGACTTGAACCACATCCTTGTCCCCACGACCTGATAGGCAGACAATCATAGACTTTTCTGGTCCAAGTTCTTTGGCCAATTTCACCGCAAAGGCGATAGCATGGCTAGATTCCAAGGCTGGGATAATTCCTTCCACACGAGACAAGAGTTGGAATCCTTCCAAGGCTTCTTCGTCTGTCACAGGAACATAGCTGGCACGTTTGATATCGTGGTAGTGAGAATGTTCTGGACCAATACCAGGATAGTCCAAACCTGCTGAGATAGAGAAGGCTTCAAGAATTTGACCATGGGCATCTTGGAGCACATCCATGAGGGAACCGTGAAGGACACCAGGACGACCCTTGGTCAAGGTAGCTGCATGGTGCTCCGTATCCACACCAAGTCCAGCTGCTTCAGCCCCATACATGTCTACTGACTCATCTTCTACAAATGGATGGAAGAGCCCGATAGCATTAGAACCACCACCAACACAGGCTACTAAAGCATCTGGCAGATCTTGACCTGTCAAGTCACGATACTGTTGTTTAGCTTCTCGACCAATGACACTTTGGAAATCACGAACAATTTCTGGAAATGGATGAGGCCCCAAGGCAGAACCAAGAATATAGTGGGTATCATCGATATTAGCTACCCATGAACGAAGAGCTGCATTGACCGCATCCTTGAGCACGCGCGAACCATCTGTCACTGCCTCAACCTTGGCTCCCAAAAGCTCCATACGGAAGACATTGAGGGCTTGGCGTTTAACATCTTCCTCACCCATGTAGATGGTACATTCCATGTTAAAGAGGGCCGCAGCTGTTGCAGTTGCCACACCGTGCTGACCAGCACCTGTTTCAGCGATAATTTTCTTTTTGCCCATGCGTTTAGCCAGAAGAACTTGTCCCAAGGCATTGTTAATCTTGTGGGCCCCTGTATGGTTGAGGTCTTCACGTTTGAGATAAATCTTGGCTCCGCCGATATGCTGGGTCAAGTTTTTTGCGTAGTAAAGAGGAGTTTCACGTCCCACATACTGACGTAAGAGCTGGTTTAATTCCTCTTGGAAACTTGGGTCTGCCTGACTTTCACGATAGGCTTTCTCCAACTCCAAAACTGCTGTCATCAATGTTTCTGGAACGAAACGTCCACCGAATTTTCCGTAAAATCCATCTTTATTTGGTTCTTGATATGCCATTCTTTGCCCTCTCTATAAATCTTCTAATCTTTTCCTGATCTTTTTGTCCATCTGTCTCCACTCCGCTCGATACATCGACTGCATAGGGAGTAAAGTGTTGAATTGCTTTTGCTACATTGTCTTCATTAAGCCCACCTGCGATAAAGAAGGGCCGAGCTAATCCCGCCGTATCCAGTTGACCCCAGTCAAAGGTCTGGCCACTCCCAGCCACAGGGGCATCAAAGAGTAGATAATCTGCCTGAGAATTAGGTACATGACCCTCTCCATCCACCTGCACAGCCTGAATGCTGGCACAAGGCAAATCCTCAAACAAATCATCTGCCACCTGACTGTGAACTTGAACCAAGTCCAAGCCAACTTTTTCAATCGCTTCTAGTAGTTCTGCCCGACTTGGTGAAACAAATACGCCAACCTTCTTAACATTAGCAGGAATGGGCTTTGCCAGCTCAGCAGCCTCTTCCAAGGTCACCTGTCTTTTACTAGGTGCGAAGACAAAACCGATGTAGTCTGCTCCTGCTGAAACGGCTGTTTCTACCGCTTCTTTGGTCGATAGTCCACAAATCTTAACCTTTGTCAATCTGCAACTCCTTGATTCTTTGAGCCACATCCTCTGCCTGCATGAGAGCTGTTCCCACCAAAATTCCGTTAAAGGATGGTGCTACTCGTTCCGCATCCTGTCCTGTGAAAATAGCCGATTCAGAAATGTAATAGCGTCCTTCCTTAAAGTGCTGGGACAAGTCTACACTGGTCTGCAAGTCAACTTCAAAGGTGGTTAAATTGCGATTGTTGACCCCAATAATCTCAGCACCAAGTCTGTGGGCCACTTCTAGTTCAGCAAGATTGTGAGTCTCCACCAAGACTTCCAGACCAAGCTCTGTCGCATAGTCATACAGTTCCTTGAGGCGTTCTTCGGACAAGGCTGCCACAATGAGCAGGATGACTGTCGCACCAGCATTGCGAGCACGGATGATTTGTTTTTCATCGATGATAAAGTCCTTGTTGAGTGTCGGAATGTTTACCTGACTGGAAATTTCCCTCAGATAATCCAGATGCCCTTTAAAGAAAACCTCATCTGTCAAAACCGAAATCATCACTGCGCCGTTTGCTTCATAAGTCTGGGCCTGTTGCACAATATCCACATCGAGATTGATATCTCCCAGACTAGGACTAGCTTTCTTAACTTCAGCAATTACCTGTAAACGGTCTTGGTGATTCTTCAAAAATTCTGCCAAGCGATAGGTCTGACGCAAGGACTGGATTTCCTCCAGCTCCATCTGCTCTACCTCACGCGCCTTCTGCTCCAAAATTCGTGCTAAAAATTCCTGACTCATTTTTGGTACTCCTGTAATAGTCTGAGTTTTTCAAGGGCCTTGCCACTAGCAATCACTTGACGAGCTAAGGCAACTCCATCCTTGATATTATCTACCTTACCATTAGCATAGAAACCAAGACCTGCATTTAAAACTGTCGTTTCCAAGAATGGACTTGGTTCGTTTTTCAGAACGCTGAGCAAAATTTCTGCATTTTCCTGAGCATTTCCTCCACGAATATCTTCGATAGCGTAGCCTTCCATTCCCAAATCCTCTGCAGTAAAGCTTGACAAGGTGATTTCGCCATTTTCAAGAAGAGCAATCTTGGTTGTTCCGTTCAAACCAGCTTCATCCAGTCCTTCTGGCCCAGCTACTACAATAGCACGTTTGCGACCCATATTTTTCAAAACCTGAGCTGTACTTTCTAGCAGTTCTGGACGACTAATCCCAAGAAGCTGTGTTTCCAAAGCCATTGGGTGAATCAGGGGACCAGTCAAGTTCATAATCGTTGGAATTCCCAATTCCAAACGAGCTGGCATGATGTATTTCATAGCTGGGTGCATATTTAGCAAAGAGAAAGACGATTCCAGTTTTATCAAAGACCTTACCTAGTTCAGCTGGTTTGAGGTCTAGGTTGATACCCAAGGCTTCGAGGACATCTGCAGAACCAGATTTAGAAGAAATCGAGCGGTTACCATGCTTGGCCATGTGAACACCGCCACCAGCCAAGACAAAGGCTGCAGTTGTCGAAATGTTAAAGCTAAAAGATTTGTCCCCACCTGTACCACAGTTGTCCATGGCATCATGAATTTCAGTTGGAATATGTTGGGCATGCCCTCTCATGACTTGGGCAATGGCTGTGCGTTCTTCAGGTGTTTCCCCCCTTCATCTTAAGAGCTAAGAGGAGAGAAGCAATTTGCGCTTCAGTTACACGCCCAGTTACGATACGCTCAATGACATCCGTCATTTCCACACCTGATAAATTTTCAAATTTTGCTAGTTTTTCAATAATCTCTTTCATCCTAGTTTCCTCACTTTACAACCTTTTCTATAAAATTCCGAATAGAAGACAAGCCATCTGGCGTTCCGATACTTTCTGGATGGTACTGGAATCCATAAATTGGAAGGTTTTTGTGTTGAATTCCCATAATGGCTTGGTCATCAGTCGAACGAGCTGTCACTTCAAAGTCTTCTGGCATTTCTTCAATCAAAATACTGTGGTAACGCATGACCGCTCGACCATCCTCAATGCCTTGATACAAAACAGATGGCGCTTCAAAGCTGATGTTGCTCTGTTTCCCGTGCATGACTTTTGGAGCCAAACCTAGCTTACCACCAAAGACTTCTGCAATGGCTTGGTGGCCTAAACAAATCCCTAGAATCGGTTTCTTGCCTGCAAAGTCACGAATCATGTCTTCCATCTTTCCAGCATCAACTGGCCAACCAGGTCCAGGAGAAAAGACCAGACCATCTGCTTTTTCAGCTTCTTCATACAGCTTAGGATCATCATTTCTCAAGACCTGCACTTCTGCGAAATTCCCAATGTATTGGGCCAAGTTATAGGTAAAAGAATCATAGTTGTCAATCAATAAAATCATGGTCTTAGTTCTCCAATTCTAGTCATAGATTTAGCCTTGTTAATGGTTTCTTGGTATTCATTTCGGGCGATAGAATCATAGACAATCCCTGCCCCAGCCTGCACATAAGCCGTTTGATTTTTGAGAATCATGGTTCGGATGGCGATGGCAAAATCCATATCACCCGTCGCAGACAAGTAACCGATTGCTCCTGCGTATACGCCTCGTTTTTCCGTTTCCAGTTCATAGATGCGTCTCATGGCCCGAATCTTTGGTGCTCCTGATACTGTCCCAGCTGGAAGTGTTGCTTTCAAGGCATCCATGGTAGTGAGTTCTGGAAGCAAACGCCCTTTCACCACGCTGGTCAAATGCATAACATAGCGGAAGAGCTCCACTTCCATATACTTGGTGACTTGGACACTGGCCGTTTCAGAGATGCGGCCAATATCATTACGCCCCAAGTCTACCAACATCCGATGCTCTGCTGTTTCCTTCTCATCCGAAAGCAGGTCTGTCGCCAAGGCCTTATCTTCTTCTTCCGTAGCTCCTCTTGGTCGTGTACCTGCAATCGGATTGGTTGTCACGATGCCATTTTTGACTGAAACCAAACTTTCAGGACTGGCACCGATAATTTGATAATCACCAAAATCATAGAAATAGAGGTAATTTGATGGATTGGTCACGCGGAGATTTCTGTAGAAGTCAAATGGATTTCCAGTAACTTCTGCTGAGAAGCGTTGACTGAGTACACACTGGAACATATCTCCATTACGAATCAAGTCACGAGCTCTTTCCACCATTTCCTCAAACTTCTGAGGAGCAATATGGGGTTTGAAGTCAAGCGGTGATAAGTCCAAATCTTCAAATTCATTTGGTGCAGGAATGCGTAATTCCTCAAGCACTTGGTTCAAGGCTTTTTCCAAGTCTTCTTGACTACGCTCACTATAGAGAGCATCCTCGATGACATGGATTTTTTCCTTCTTGTGGTCAAAGACCATGTAACTCTCATAGACAAAGAAATGCATGTCTGGCGTTCCAATAGTATCTTCAGGAATTTGACCAATTTCTTCATAAAGCGAAATCATATCGTAACCAACAAAACCAATTGCCCCACCACCAAAAGGTAGATCTGAATGGTGCTGGCTCTTATGAGTCACTTGATAAAGAAAATCCAAGGGATCACGATCAATCACTTGACCATTTTGATAAAGGACTCCATTTTCAAACTTAATCTCAAAAACTGGATTATAGGCTAAGATCGAAAAACGAGCTGTTTCCTTGTCTCTCGGAATACTTTCTAAAATAACCTTGTGTTGCCCCTTTAGGCGCATATAAGCCAAGATTGGTGATAAGACATCTCCATGAATGATTCGTTCCATTGTAATTTCCCTTTCAGTTCTACTTCTAGTCCGTGGCGACTGTATGAAAAATCCCCACGCAAAATAACTTGCGTGAGGACGAAATTCGCGGTACCACCTCAATTATAGGATTTCTCCTATCTCTCATTCCTGTCTCAGAAACCTCCTGTAACAGGCTGTGCGATAAAGGGCACTCCCTTGAGAATTATGTTTTTTTCTCTTGTTTCAAATGGACCCAACCTTACAGCTTTCTCTGCTTGTTTTCAGCAACCACAAGCTCTCTGTGAGAGAAAGGACTGTAATTTTTCCATCTTTTATTTTTTAGCTTCTAGGTAGTCTGCAATCGCAGCCACATCCTTGTCTCCACGACCAGAGACATTGATGATGATAATGTCGTCTTTACTTAGTTTCGGTGCACGTTTAACTGCTTCTGCGATAGCGTGTGAGCTTTCAATAGCTGGGATAATCCCTTCAGTCTTGCTGAGAAGGAGGAGAGCCTGAACAGCTTCTTCATCCGTCGCAGCCACATATTCCACGCGACCTGAATCTTTAAAGTAGGCGTGTTCTGGGCCAACCCCTGGATAGTCCAATCCAGCTGAGATAGAGTAAACTGGAGCTAGCTCTCCATCTTCCTTAAAGACTGCATAAGTCTTCATGCCGTCGACAATTCCGATACTACCTTTTGTCATAGTAGCTGCGTGCTTGTCTGTATCAAGTCCATGACCAGCAGCTTCGACCCCAACCAATTTAACTTCTTCATCAGCCACATACTGAGAAAAAGCTCCGATAGCATTGGAACCACCACCTACACAGGCAATAACGTAGTCTGGTAAACGACCTTCTTTTTCTAAGATTTGACGGCGAGATTCTTCACTGATGACCTTTTGGAACTCGTGGACAATGGTTGGATATGGGTGAGGTCCCACAGCAGATCCCAGAACATAGAAGGCTTCAAGGTCATTCATCCATGCTCCAAAGGCTGCATCAACAGCATCTTTGAGAGTACGAGTCCCTGTTTCAACTGCATGAACAGTTGCTCCCATCATCTCCATACGGAAAACATTGAGACGTTGACGTTCCACATCCTCTGCTCCCATGTAGACATCACAGGCCATACCAAACTTGGCTGCAGCCGCTGCTGTCGCAACACCGTGCTGACCAGCTCCTGTTTCCGCAATCACTCGTTTTTTGCCCATACGTTTGGCAAGAAGAATTTGTCCTAAAACATTGTTAAGCTTGTGAGAACCAAGGTGGTTAAGGTCTTCACGTTTGAGATAAATCTTAGCTCCACCTAGGTGCTCTGTCAAGCTCTCTGCATAGTATAGCGGTGTTTCACGACCTGAATAATCCTTCAAGTAATGGCGAAATTCTGCCAAAAACTCTGGATCATCCTTGTACTTGTCAAATGTCACTTCCAACTCATCCAATAAAGCCTGAATCGGCTCCGGTACAAAACTACCACCAAATTGTCCAAAATAACCTTTAGTTGTCATAAAATTTTTCCTCTTTCTGTATTTATTCGACTTTTTGTTTGCTTTTAGTAGTAGGCAAGGAGCTGTAGATAGAACTTTAAGTTCATCAAAGCGACTTAACGCCCTAATAAAAGATAAACAAAATGACGGATAGAAAAAAGCCCACACACAGAATTAAATTCCATGTGAGGGCGTTGGTAACGCGGTGCCACCTCAATTATAAAGGGACTATCCCTTTACATCTCTGCCTTGTCTAACAACAAGTTGCACTGTAAGGTGTGCACACCGAATTTTCATTGTTTCAAATTCATTTTTAAAATCAGCCCACTTTCACTACTTCCAACCACCTGTTCACAATGACCACAGGCTCCCTGAAGATCAAAAATAGTTACTTTTCTGATTTGTTGAACTTATTTTAATACTTTGTTTTTTCTTTGTCAAGACTTTTTTACGATTTTTTTGATAAAGTTAGCACTTTTTCAGAAACTGTTTTGAAAGTCTCAATGATATAGTCCACTTCTTCATCACTTAATTTAGTGTGAAGAGGAAGGGTAATTTCATTTTCAAAGAAGGCATAGGCCTTAGGATAGTTCGCCATATCAAAACCAAGATTCTTATAGGCTGTCAAGAGCGGAAGCGGTTTGTAGTGGACGTTACTTGCAATTCCTGCTTTTGCCAATTCTTGGATGATAAGATTGCGTTCTTCTAAGCTTGCTCCTTCTACATGGGTGATATAGAGGTGGCGTGAAGATTCGACAGTTTCAGTCTTGTGTCCCAAAGGATGAATGCGAGAACCTGCAAAACCACGATCATAGCGGTCCACGATCTCCTTACGACGTTCTAGCAAACCAGGGTAACGGTCCAATTGTACCAAACCAAGTGACGCCATGATATCGGTCATATTGCACTTGTAGGCTGGTGTGACGATATCGTATTCCCAAGAACCCAGCTGCATCTTAGCAAGAGCATCTTTAGTTTGACCGTGAAGAGAAAGGATTTGGAATTCCTTGTACATCTCTTCGTCATCAATCGCTGGATTGGCTTTCCAAGTCGCACTTCCACCCTCTGCCGTTGTAAAGTTCTTAACAGCATGGAATGAGAAAGAAGTAAAGTCAGCGATAGAACCTGCTGGTTGCCCTTTATAAGTAGATCCCAAAGCATGGGCACTATCAGAAACAATCACGATACGGTTAAAGGCCTTTTGCCACTTGCTTGATGCAGTAAAGAGATCACGTTTCTTCTCCACTACTTGGAACAAACGGTCATAGTCGCAAACAATCCCTGCAAGTTCTACTGGAATGATTACCTTGGTATTTTCAGTGATAGCTTGCTCCAGCAGGTCATAGTCCATCTCAAACGTATCTGCTTGGATATCCACCATGACTGGTGTTGCTCCTACGTGAGTGATAACACTACATGAAGCTGTATAGGTCATGGCTGGAACGATGACTTCATCACCAGGCCCCACTTCCAAGACGCGCAAAATCAACTCAAGAGCGGCAGTCGCAGAGTTTAGGCAGACAGTCTTGGGTGTCTGTGTGTATTGAGACAAGCGACGCTCCAATTCTTTTGTCTTAGGACCGGTTGTAATCCAACCAGAACGAAGGGTATCCGCTACTTCAGCAATTTCTGCTTCCGTAATATCGGGTGGCGAAAATGGAATATTGTAATTTGGCATTGATTTGCTCCTTTTATCTGTACTCATTCTCTCATGACTACTTTATTTTAGCACTTCAAACACGGTTTGAAACATGATTTTGATGTCTCCAAGGAAACTAAATTCTCGGAGATAGTCGAGGTTATAGCGCATCTTTTCAGGAAGGACGTGTTCGACATAGACTTGGTCAACCGACAGACCTTTCTCCGTCATTTGACTGATGATAGTGTCCTCATCCTTGTAGTGAATGCTGGCTGGAGAGGTAATCCCTGCTGGCAAGAGCAAGGTCGCCATCATTTCAGGGCTATACTGCTCTGTATAGCGCGGAACTTCAGGTCGTGTACCGACAAAGGACATCTCACCTTTAAGGACATTGACCAGCTGAGGCAATTCATCCAAACGGACACGGCGGATGAAATTCCCCACTTTGGTAATGCGACTATCATTAGCTGAAGTCACCAGACTTCCTTTTTTATCCGCATCCGTTACCATGGTACGGAACTTCCAAATCTTGAACCGACGGTTATACTGGGTCACGCGCTCTTGCTTATAAATCACTGGCCCCTTGCTATCCAACTTGATCCAAATGCTCAAAATGAGAAAGATGGGAGAGGTCAGAACTAGTAAGACCAAGGCTAGAACCCAGTCCAAGCAACGCTTGAAAATTAGCGAACCCTTCCTTTTAGAGACAAGCTGGTAGTAAGACTCAACCTCGCTTGATTTCATTTCCACGGGCAAGTCTTCCCATTTCAGCATGCTGTTTCTCCTTTGTTTGTATTATACTATTTGTCAACATTTTTCATTATACCACAAAATGGAAAAGGCGGTGAAAGAAATCTGTAATTTGAAGGATTTCCCTCCTATGCTCAATGAAAATCAAAGAGCTAGACGCAGGCTGAGCAATGTAAAGCTTTGAGATTGCAGATAAAGCTGACATGGCTTGAATAGATTTTCAAAGAATATTAAGACACGGCCCCTGCCTGCAAGCTATACATCCTGTGGTAGGTTCCACCCATAGCCAAGAGTTCCTCATGGGTTCCACTCTCAATAATGCGCCCCTTGTCCAAAACATAGATGCAGTTGGCGTCTTGGATAGTAGAAAGGCGGTGAGCGATGGCAATGGTTGTCCGCCCCTGTCTCATCTTAGCCAGTGAATCTTGAACCAAACTTTCTGTTTCAGAGTCAATATTGGCTGTCGCTTCATCTAAAATCAAGATTTTAGGCTGACTGGCGACTGTTCTAGCAAAGGCAAGAAGCTGACGCTGACCAGTAGAGAAGCTCGAACCACGCTCGGAAACAGGGGAATCATAACCCTGAGGGAGTTCTTGAATAAAGGAATCTGCATCGACAAAAGTAGCTGCAGCCTGGACCTGCTCATCACTGATTTCTTGGTACATGGCGATATTGGACTTAATGGTCCCATGATAGAGGAAGGGATCCTGCAAGACCAGACCGATGTTCTTTCTCAGCTCTTCCTGACTGTAGTTCCTGATATCCACATCATCCAAGAGAACTCGCCCTGACTGAAATTCATAAAAGCGCATGAGGACATTGATAATCGAAGATTTCCCTGAACCTGTATGACCTACAAAGGCAATGGTTTCACCCTTGTTAACGGAGAAGAGGAAATGTCATCCAGAATCGGATGCTTCCCATCATATGAGAAACACACATGTTCAAAACGGATATTGCCTTCTTTGACCTCGGCCTGTCCATTTTCTTGAAGAGGTTCATAGGTCCTCTCATCAATCAAATCAAAGACACGGCCTGCAGACACCATGGACGTTTGAAGGGTTGAAAAGTTTTGCGTCACCTCAATCAAGGGGTCAAAAAGGCGGTTGATGTACTGGATAAAGGCATACATGGTCCCTGCTGTTATTCCCAGATAAAGCCCACGGTAGCCAAAGTAAGCCATCAAGACAGCATATCCTAGAAGTTTCAGCAAACTCATGGCAGGTCTTAAAAAGAGGGCATCCAAGGCTACAGAACGGTTGGCGTATACCAAGTGTTCTTGATTAATTTCATCAAATTCTGCCTGCAGGCGCTTCTCTTGATTAAAGGCCTGGATTATTCTGATTCCCTCGATGTTTTCGGCTAGCTTGCTATTGATATCTGACAAGAGACTTCTGGTTTTTTCGATAATCTTGACTGATTTTTTCCGATAGAGATTGACCAAAAGGAAAATCAAGGGAAGAAAGATCAAGACTAAAGTCGTCAAACGAAAATCCAACACCAACATAGTATAAAGGGTTGTCAGAAAGATGAACACTGCTGAGATAAAGCTGGACAAAATCCCCGAAAACATATCGCTGATGGTCTCGGTATCATTGGTCAAACGAGAGACGATAGAGCCTGCTGGTGTCTTGTCAAAATAAGACATGCCCAACTTTTCCATATTGGCAAAGGCATCCCGACGAATATCTCTAACAATACTGTAAGACACCCGCACAAAGAGAAGATTACCAACATACTGAACTAGAGTTTGCAGGATGTAAAGACCATAGTAGACCAACAAAACGGTCACAGCGAGTTGGTTGAGATTGCTGAGATACTGGTCAATGAAGTGGGAAGCCACAAGGGGAATAACGCTTTTAATGACCGTAGTCGCTAGGAGAAAACTAAGTGCTAAAAAGGTCAGGAGTCCATAGGGCTTAAGATAGACATCAAGCGCTTCAATACAGCCCATTGTTCTTTCTTATTCTGCATCTTCTTCTCCTTTCATTTCCAACTGCTGAGACTGGTAGGTTTGGGCATACCAGCCATCCATGGCTAGTAGGTCTTCGTGCCTGCCTCGTTCGATAATTTGACCATTTTGCAGGACTAAAATCAAATCTGCATGGACAACTGCGCTGAGACGATGAGCCGTGATAATGGTTGTCTTATTCTGACGCGTTTCCTTGAGGTTGTCGATAATCGCATACTCTGTCTTGGCATCCACGGCCGACAAAGAATCATCCAAAATCAAGATATCAGGGTCTAAAATCATAGCCCGACTCATGGCCAGACGCTGCTTTTGACCACCAGAAAGACTGACTCCTTTTTCACCAATCAAGGTATCAAATCCCTGTGGCATGTCTACAATGTCTTGGTAAACTTGGGCTAGTTTCGTCGCTTCCTCGACCGCTGAAAGTGGTAAATCAGGATTAGTAAAGCGGATATTGTCTAAAATCGAAGTCGCAAAGAGAAACTGGTCCTGAGGGACATAGCCCATAAGACTGCGAAGGTCTGTCAGACGATAGTCTCGAATATCGTGACCATTTAGATAAATGGCTCCCTTATCTACATCGTATTCACGCAAGAGGAGTTTGATCAAGGACGTTTTACCAGAACCTGTCTGCCCAACCAAGCCCAGTGTTTGCCCTTTTTCCAAACTAAAGTGAACATTTGTCAGTGTTTCCTCATTTTCAAAGGCAAAGCTGTCAATAGCGTACTCCAAACGCCCATTTTCAATACTATCTAGAGGAAACTCAGGGGTCTTGTACAGGTGATTCCTGAGACAACAGTTCCTCAATCCGCTGATAGGACACCTTCCCTCGCTGAGTAATATTAAAGAGGAAACCAATAGCCATGAGAGGCCAAACCAGCATATCCAAATAGCTGATAAAGGTAACTAGATTTCCAACCGTAATCTGCCCTTCCTGAACCATCAAGGAGCCGACCAAGAGGGTTAACACATAGGATGAACCAACAAACAAGAGAACCATGGGGTCAAAGAGACTATCGTATTTCATGGTTTGGAGGTTCTTTTGGAAGGTCAATTCATTAACCGCCTGAAAGGACTTGAGCTCATCCGACTGATAACCGAAAGACTTGGTCACTTTGATACCTGATACGGACTCTTGTACCTTGTTATTAAGTTCGGAAAAGGCTGCCTGCGATTCACCAAAGGCCTTATGAGTCTTTCTCCCTAAACGACTGGTTGCATAAGCCATGAAAGGTAGGGGCAAAATGGCAACCAGAGTCATCTGCCAGGAAATGCTAAAGAGCATGGTCAGCAAAGTCACCAGAGCTGTGATAGAGGCATCCACCGCAGACATGACCCCACCACCTGCGAGACGAGTCAAGGCATTGATATCATTGGTTGCGTGCGCCATCAGGTCTCCCGTCCGATAGGTCTGATAAAAGGCTGGAGACATTTTTGTGAAATGCTCAAACAAACGAGACCGCATAATCTGTCCCAGACGGTAGGAAGTCCCGAGGATATACATACGCCAAACATAGCGCAGATAGTACATCCCAAAGGCTGCAAGCAGCAGGTAAAATAGGTCAAGAAGGAGGGCCTGCTGAGTTAACTGCCCCGATGTAATAGCATCAATAGACGCCCCATAACCATAGGTGGAATGAGATTGAGGACGGAAACCAAGACCAGGGCCACAATTCCGACTAGATAACGGCGTTTTTCTAACTTGAAAAACCACCAAAGTTTTTGAATAATGGACATAAAATCCCTTTCTGATTGCAAATAGAAACCTGAGGCCAAGACCCCAGGTTTTTCTTATTCATAGGTTACGACTGTAACGGCACCCTTGTCATACTCAGCGATAAAGATATTAGCTACATTGTCATGTCCTTGCTTGTTGAGGTTATCAAGCAACCACTCTTCGCTACGACCAATCGATTCCAAAACATCTACTTGGATCACACCGTCAGTCACAACTGGATACTTAGGATTTTCATCTCCCATTTGGACCACGATGAGTTGGCCATTTTGCTCTTGCACAGCTCGTTTAACTTGCTTCATCTGGAAAATTCCTTGGCTACGAAGTTTGAGAGCAACATCTGCCGCAGACAAACCAACTGAACGACAGGCTTCTGGGTCAATCTGCCCATTTTTGATGAGCAGAGTCGGTTTCCCATCAATCAAGCGTTTGACAAAACGAACATTGTTATTGAGCCATTTGAGGGTCAAGACCAAAAATCGTCCACATCATCAAAAATCACTGCATACTGGAGAATGCTGATAGAACTATTGTAAATCACCCCACCAATGATACCACCGAGAACATAGTTCTGAATTTGGTCTGTAGCAGAGTTAGGGTGCTAGATTCCCCTTTTCCTGTCACATTGATAACAAAAACAAGCGAGAAAAGACCCAAGGCCAGTTTGATTAAAATTTCCATGTAGTTGAGTGTCATTTGTTTACCTCCACCAATTCAATAGCGTCTGTTTGATGCAATTCTAATTTCTCTAAAAGATACTTGTCTGGTTGGCTCACGTTCATGGCACGATAGAAATTTGAACCTACCTTGATAAGTGCTCCATCAGTGGCAGCTGAAGTATTGACATAAACTTCTGATTTATCCACTCCCAAGTCTTTAGAAATGACCTCTATGAAATGAAGGAAGTTTGAAATTGATTGTTAGAGGCTTGATTGGTCTGGTATTTTTGAGATTGTTACCAAAAGCATGGCTACCAAAGTCAAGGCCAAAATCATGACCAATTCACGAAACTTAGTTCCCTTTTTATCACGATAAGCCTTAAAAAGCAAAAAAATCCTGTGATAGCTAGGAGCACAATCCCAAAAGCCAATCATGATGCCATTTTGCTGACTGATTTGGCTAAGTACATAGTCATATGAGTAAAATTTCATTTATTTTCACTCCCTTTCATAAAATCATTCTTCATTATAAACGAAAGAGAGTGATTTTTCAAGCCATACGTTGGGGAAATAGACCTTTTTTTGGTATAATAAAATCTATAATCTGAATGAAAAAGGTAACTTTATGAAACTTATCTCATGGAATATTGATTCCCTTAACGCAGCCCTAACTAGTGACTCAGCTCGAGCGAAATTGTCCCAAGAAGTCTTACAAACTTTGGTCGATGAAAATGCTGATATCATTGCTATCCAAGAAACCAAGCTTTCTGCCAAAGGGCCTACAAAGAAACACTTAGAAATTTTAGAAGAACTCTTTCCAGGCTACGCAAACACGTGGCGCTCTTCCCAAGAGCCTGCCCGTAAAGGCTATGCCGGTACCATGTTCCTCTACAAGAAAGAACTTACGCCCACTATCACTTTCCCAGAAATCGGTGCCCCTTCTACCATGGACTTGGAAGGCCGCATCATTACCTTGGAATTTGATGAATTTTTCGTTACCCAAGTTTACACTCCAAACGCTGGCGATGGCCTCAAACGTTTGGAAGAACGTCAAGTCTGGGATGTCAAATATGCTGAGTATTTGGCTGAACTAGACAAAGAAAAACCAGTCCTTGCGACCGGTGACTACAACGTAGCCCACAATGAAATCGACCTGGCAAATCCTGCCAGCAACCGCCGTTCACCTGGATTTACCGACGAGGAACGTGCTGGATTTACCAACCTTTTAGCAACTGGATTTACGGATACCTTCCGCCACATTCACGGTGATGTCCCAGAACGCTACACTTGGTGGGCACAACGCAGCAAGACTTCTAAAATCAACAATACAGGCTGGAGAATCGACTACTGGCTCACAAGTAACCGCATCGCTGACAAGGTGACTAAGTCTGATATGATCGACTCAGGAGCTCGCCAAGACCACACACCCATTGTCATGGAGATTGAACTCTAAGGAGAAAACGAATGGACTATCAAGCTGTCATTCCTGAATTTGTAGTATCTGACCTCGAAAAGTCGCGCCACTTCTACTGCGACTTGCTGGGATTTTCTGTCGAATACGAGCGTCCAGAGGAGAAATTTCTCTTCCTCTCGCTTGAAGACTGCCAACTTATGCTAGAAGAAGGCAGCACAGAAGAATTAGCCCAACTAACCTATCCTTTCGGGCGCGGTGTCAATATTTCCTTTGGCATTGAAGATGTCCCTCAGCTCCACCAAAAAAACTGCTGGAAGCTGACTATCCTATCCATCGTCCCCTGACAAAAAGAAAGTTTCGTGTCGGAGATCACTATATCTATCCTCATGAATTTGCAGTTTTGGATCCAGATGGCTATTTTTTTTAAGATTTAGCGAGTAGAAAAAAATAAAGGTTTAGCAAAAAAATATTTCAAATCAGAAAAAAAGGCATATTATCAGGTGTTTAAAAAAACCTAATAATATGCCCTTTTTATGATGGAAAAAAATCTTCTAATACTCTTCGAAAATCAAATTCAAACCACGTCAGCGTCGCCTTACCGTACTCAAGTACAGCCTGCGGCTAGCTTCCTAGTTTGCTCTTTGATTTTCATTGAGTATAAATGTTAGCTAATAAGTTATTTTTTGCCCATTTTTATTATATTTTGTTCGTTTTTTAAATCAAAAAACTAACAAAATATTTGATTTCTAAAGTTATTTAGCGTAAAATAAAAATATTGGCTCAAGCCTATTTAAAATTGAATATCATTTTACTTGTTTATGTCGTGAATTGGCACGACGTTTCTACAAGGTGCCGGAACACCTAACAATAAGTAAGTCAGAAGTGAGGTATGGTCGTTTTTGCCATGCCTATTTTGGGGACTTACTTAGAGATTAAGTAGGTCCTTTTTCTATCAGTTTTACTAGATAGAAATCTGAAACAAGCAAATGGATTGGCTTTTAGACTTTAGGAGGTCTTATGAAATTATTAGAAGAGCGCATCCTCAAGGATGGGCATATCTTGGGTGATAACATCCTCAAGGTAGATTCCTTTTTAACCCACCAAGTCGACTTTAGCTTGATGCGAGAGATTGGTAAGGTTTTTGCAGAAAAATTTGCTTCTGCTGGTATTACCAAAGTCGTGACCATTGAAGCGTCGGGTATTGCCCCAGCCGTTTTTACAGCGGAATCCTTAAACGTTCCCATGATTTTCGCTAAAAAAGCTAAAAACATCACTATGAACGAAGGAATCTTAACTGCCGAAGTTTACTCCTTTACCAAGCAGGTAACCAGCACCGTTTCTATCGCTGGAAAATTCCTCTCACCAGAGGACAAGGTTTTGATTATCGACGATTTCCTTGCTAATGGCCAAGCTGCTAAAGGCTTGATTCAAATCATCGAACAGGCTGGAGCGACAGTCGAAGCTATCGGTATTGTGATTGAAAAATCTTTCCAAGATGGCCGTGATTTGCTTGAAAAAGCAGGCTACCCTGTCCTATCACTCGCTCGCTTAGATCGTTTTGAAAATGGTCAGGTCGTATTGAAGAAGGCAGATCTCTAATGCAAACTCAAGAAAAACACTCGCAAGCAGCCGTTCTTGGCTTGCAGCACTTACTAGCTATGTACTCAGGATCTATCCTGGTTCCCATCATGATTGCGACAGCCCTTGGCTATTCGGCTGAGCAGTTAACCTACCTGATTTCTACAGATATCTTCATGTGTGGGGTGGCAACCTTCCTCCAACTCCAACTCAACAAATACTTTGGGATTGGCCTTCCAGTCGTTCTCGGAGTAGCCTTCCAATCTGTCGCTCCCTTGATTATGATTGGGCAAAGCCATGGTAGTGGCGCTATGTTTGGTGCCCTTATCGTATCAGGGATTTACGTGGTTCTTGTTTCAGGCATCTTCTCAAAAGTAGCCAATCTCTTCCCATCTATCGTAACAGGATCTGTTATTACCACGATTGGTTTAACCTTGATTCCTGTCGCTATTGGAAATATGGGAAATAACGTTCCAGAGCCAACTGGTCAAAGTCTCTTACTTGCCGCTATTACTGTTCTGATTATCCTCTTGATTAACATCTTTACTAAAGGATTTATCAAGTCTATCTCTATTTTGATTGGTTTGGTTGTTGGAACTGCCATTGCTGCTAGCATGGGCTTGGTTGATTTCTCTCCTGTTGCAGCAGCACCACTTGTCCATGTCCCAACTCCCCTCTACTTTGGGATGCCAACCTTTGAAATCTCATCTATTGTCATGATGTGTATCATCGCAACGGTGTCTATGGTTGAATCGACTGGTGTTTACCTAGCCTTGTCTGATATCACAAAAGACCCAATCGACAGCACGCGCCTGCGCAACGGTTACCGCGCAGAAGGTTTGGCCGTACTTCTCGGAGGAATCTTTAACACCTTCCCTTACACAGGATTTTCACAAAACGTTGGTTTGGTTAAATTGTCAGGTATCAAGACTCGCCTGCCAATCTACTACGCAGCTGGTTTCCTGGTTCTCCTTGGACTGCTACCTAAGTTTGGCGCCCTTGCCCAAATCATTCCGAGCCCTGTCCTCGGTGGTGCCATGCTGGTGATGTTTGGTTTTGTATCCATTCAAGGGATGCAAATACTCGCCCGCGTTGACTTTGCTAACAATGAACATAACTTCCTTATCGCAGCTGTATCAATCGCTGCAGGTGTCGGACTCAACAACAGTAATCTCTTTGTCAGCATGCCGACAGCCTTCCAAATGTTCTTCTCAAACGGAATCGTCGTAGCCAGCCTACTCGCCATTGTCCTCAATGCCGTATTAAATCATAAGAAGAAATAAGAAAAAGAGGTGTAAGCCTCTTTTTTGTTTATCTATATCCTTACCTGTCTATCTTCTGACCGCTGGCCTGTGACAAACATGGTAAAGGTTGCTTTGCAGACATTTCTGCCTTCTTGATTGGTGATATCCACATCCACCACACAGGTTGTGCAACCTTGATGGACACATTCTCCTTTAATGGTTAGTACATCGTCAAGTTTTCCTGCCTTGAGATAGTTGATAGAGGATTGAAGCGTCACTACGTCTAATCCTAGCGAGATGAGCACCAAACCACTAATCTGGTCGCAAAGGGTAAAGAGATAGCCACCGTGGGCATAGCCATAGTAGTTGAGCGACGAGTCCACTACTTTTGTCGTCACCACAACGTGACCATCTTTCATCTCTTTAATTTCATAATTTTCAAAAGCTGATATAGCATCAAAGTGAAAATCTTTCATCGTTTCCTCCTGATATTTCAAACGACACTATAATACTACTTTTTATAGGACTGTGCAAGGAGAAAGCTCCTAGTCTAGCAAAATTCCGACCTGTTCCACAAAGCGCATAAAGGCTACTTGTCCTTGTTCCGTCTGTTTATAGACACCTGCATCCTCCAGTACACGCGCAAAGATAGCACCCACAGAGTCCTTGACGATTTCAAGAGCTTTTTCTTTATCTGTTAGATCTGGATGTTGGCCTTTGAGTTGGTCTGCCCATTTCTGATGATAAGCGGCAACCGTAACAGCTTCTCCTACAAGATAGCTAGCGACTTGCTCCACTTCTTCTTTCAGACGTGGTGGCAAGATTGCCAAGCCCATGACCTCAATCAAGCCTATATTTTCCTTCTTGATATGCTGAACATCCTTGTGAGGATGATAGATACCATCAGGATGCTCTGCAGAAGTCTGATTGTCTCTCAATACTAAGTCCAACTCAAACTGTCCATCGCGTTTGCGGGCTATAGGTGTGATGGTGTGATGCGACGTCCCATCTGTCTCTGCCAAAACCTGCACTGCCGAATCTGAGTACTGGCGCCATTCCTGCAAAATCTTATCAGCTAAGTTGATCAAATCCTCTTTGGAATCCGAAGTCAAGCGTAGAACAGACATTGGCCACTTGACAATTCCAGCCTTGATCTGCTCAAAACCAGTAAAAGAAAGGCTTTTGCAAGGGAGCCAATTCCATAGGAAAAAAACATGACGACCTCCCTGATAGTGGTCATGAGTTAGAATAGAGCCACCCACAATCGGCAGGTCGGCATTAGAGCCCACAAAATAGCCAGGAAACTGCTCTACGATAGCCAGCAGACGCTCAAAACTCTGACGACTAATGGTCATAGGACGGTGCTGGCCATCTAAAAAAATACAGTGCTCATTAAAGTAAGCATAGGGCGAATACTGGAAGCCCCACTCCTGACCAGCCATTTCAAAACGGATAATACGGTGGTTACTGCGAGCTGGGTGGTTGACCCGACCATGGTAGCCCTCATTCTCTAAACAAAGTTGACACTGAGGATAATCACTAGCTTGCATCAACTTGGCTGCCGCAATCTCTTTCGGATCCTTTTCAGGCTTAGAGAGATTGATGGTAATTTCAAGTTCTCCGTAATCAGATGGAACACGGTAAGCAATATTTTTAGCAATGGCCTTGAGCTTGATGTAGTCATTTTTCTGACTGAGTTGGTAAAAATCCTCTATCGCTTGCTCAGGAGAGTGGACATAGGTTTCCCAAAAGTCACGATTAACCTGACTCGGACAAGGAGTCACCAAGTCCATCAGTTCAGCACCAAGGATTTCACGCGCAGTCTGACTATCCTCAATCGTCTCTAATCGAACGGCTTCCTCAACCAGTCGGTCCTTGAGGTCAATCAATTTATCCAGATCCGTCTCAACTTCCAAAACACCGTCTCCCACTCGTGCTAAGACACGATTGTTCAGGTAGATTCGATCCATTTCCTCAAATGAACTTTCAGAAATAACATGTGTTACAAATTTATCTACTAAGGTCACCATAAAGCCTCCTTTTGACTAGTCAAGGACGCGAGTGCCACCTGCAACTTCAGCGATATAGAAGCTTGGAGCGTATCCAACTACTTCCTCGTAGTGTTTGCCAACAGCTTCCTTAAAGGCCTCAACGGCATCTTTTTGCACCAAGGCAATGGCACAGCCACCAAATCCTGCACCTGTCATACGAGCACCGAGAACACCTTCCTGAGCCCAAGCGGTGTGAACAAGGGTATCCAATTCCAAACCAGTTACTTCATAGTCATGCTCTAGGGAAACGTGTGACGCATTCATCAAGCGACCAAATGTTTCCAAATCTCCTGCTTGAAGGGCTGCTTGAGCTTTGAGGGTACGTTGGTTTTCAAGCACAGCATGACGAGCACGTTTCAAACGATTTTCATCTTTAATCAGATAGCTATATTGGTCAAAGATCCACTCGTCCAATTCACCCAAGGTCTGAATATCCAAGGCAGCTTGCAATTCTTCCACTGCTTTTTCACACTCAGCACGGCGTTCATTATATTTAGAATCTGCCAATTCACGGCGTTTGTTAGTGTTCATGATAACAACGACATTGTCCTTCAAATCAAGTGGCACCAAGTCGTACTCCAAGGTGTTGGTATCTAGGTAAATGGCACGTTGGTCAGCCCCCATACCGATAGCAAACTGATCCATAATGCCAGAGTTGACTCCGATAAAGTTGTTTTCTGTTTGTTTTCCGATTTTAACCAAATCCAAACGGTCTAGTTTTAAATCAAAGAGATGTTCAGCAACGACCCCTGTCAAGAGTTCCAAGGATGCTGATGAAGACAAGCCAGCACCATTTGGGATATTCCCAAAGACATAAAAATCAAAACCTTTGTCAATCACATGTCCAGCTTCTTGCAAGAAATGAAGAACTCCTTTTGGATAGTTGGTCCAGTTGTGCTCTTTTTCAAACCTGAGATCCGCTAGAGGCACTTCGATGATACCCTTATCTTCAAAGTTTGCTGAGTAGAAACGCAAGACTTGGTCGTCACGTTTGCGAGCAGCCCCATAAGTTCCCAAGGAAATAGCAGCAGGAAAAACGTGCCCACCGTTGTAGTCTGTGTGCTCACCAATCAGATTGATACGGCCTGGTGAAAAAGAATGTTTGGTCTGCTTCTTGACCAAAAAAACAGCAAGAAAGTCTTTACGAAGTGCTTCTGCAGTAAGATGTTGTGTCATATGATTTCTCCTTTTTACTGTCCGTTAAGTCACCTTAACGTGTAATCGTTTTCTTCTATTGTATACAAAGGGATTTCCCAAGGTCAATCCTTTTTTTACTAAAAATTTTTACTAAACTATCAGTAAAAATACAGAAAAAAATATGATATACTAACCTAATCAAGGAGGATTTATGGCTACCTTAAAAGACATTGCACAGCTAGCCTCTGTCTCTATCGCGACCGTATCCCGTGTCCTAAACCGCGACCAGAGCCTATCTGTTACAGAAGAAACCAGACACCGTATTTTAACCGTTGCTGAAGAGCTGGGCTACACCAAGCACCTCAAGACAGGCGAGTCCCACAAGCCCAAGCAAAAGATTGCCATTATCCAATGGGTCAGTGAACAAGGGGAGCTGGACGACCTCTACTACTACCAGATTCGCCTAGGAATAGAAAAAAGAGCCCAAGAACTGGACTATGATATCTTACGCTATTTTAATGACCATCCTTTTACACTGAGCGAGGAAGTGATTGGGATTCTCTGTATCGGAAAGTTTAGTCGAGCTCAGATTTCTGCCTTTGAAGAATACCAAAAGCCTCTTGTCTTTCTAGACAGTGATACACTTTCCCTGGGACATACCTGCATTATCACGGACTTTTACACTGCTATGAAACAGGTTGTCGATTATTTCCTCAGCCAAGGACTTGATCGTATCGGGATTCTAACAGGCCTTGAAGAAACAACCGACCAAGAAGAAATCATTCAGGACAAGCGTCTGGAAAATTTTAAGAACTACAGTCAAACAAAAGGAATCTATCATGATGAACTGGTCTTTCAAGGAAGCTTTACTGCCCAGTCTGGCTATGACTTGATGAAGGAGGCTATTCAGAGTTTGGGAGACCAACTGCCACCAGCATTTTTTGCAGCTAGCGATAGTTTAGCCATCGGTGCCCTCCGTGCGCTCCAAGAAGCTGGAATCAGCCTGCCAGACCGCGTCAGTCTTATTTCCTTTAACGACACCAGCCTGACCAAGCAGGTCTATCCTCCCCTCTCTAGTATCACAGTCTATACCGAGGAAATGGGACGAGCAGGTATGGATATTCTTAACAAAGAAGTACTCCACGGTCGCAAAATCCCTAGCCTGACCATGTTGGGAACCAGACTGACTCTGAGAGAAAGTACTCTGCCATAACTCAACTAATATAATAAAGCCAAAAATCCTAATAGAGAGTCTCAAATCTCCATTAGGATTTTCTTTTTTAGTCCATCACAATCATAGACTTAATGGTCTTGCGTTCGTCCATATCTTTATAAGCCTGGTCAATATCTTCCAGTTTATAACTTGAAGTAAAGACGCGACCTGGATTGATATCACCATCAAGGACGGCTTTTTAGTAAGAATTGCTTATCGTATGTTGTGACAGAAGCTGGACCACCACCGATTATTGTATTTTTGACCAAAGGTTGAGCCAATGGCTCGATTTTCATAGTGCGGTACGCCAACAAAGCCCAAACGACCTCCATTATGGAGAACACCAAGAGCTTGATCAATCGCTGCTTCTGTTCCAACACATTCAAGTGCTGCATCTGCACCACCACCTAGAATCTCACGCACCTTGGCAATTCCTTCTTGACCACGTTCAGCTACAACAGCTGTCGCACCTGACTCCAGAGCCATCTTTTGACGATCTTCATGACGGCTCATAAGAATAATTTGTGAAGCACCACGCATCTTAGCTGCGATAACAGCACATTGACCAACAGCCCCATCGCCAATGACCACAACCTTATCACCTTTTTGAACATTTGCAACATGCGCCGCATGATATCCTGTTGGCATGACATCCGCAAGAGTCAAGAGGGACTTGAGCATACCTTCGCTATAATCTGAAGGTTGACCAGGAATTTTAACCAGCGCCCAGTTTGCATAGTGAAAACGGATATACTCAGCCTGGACACCACCTGACCAGTTATTTCCTGGATGATTATCACACGAGCCATCAAAACCAGCACGACAAGCATCACACTGACCACAACCATGTGTGAAAGGGGCAATGACAAAATCACCTGGTTTTACTGTAGTAACGTTCTCCCCAACTTCTTCGATAATTCCAATCGCCTCATGACCGCTATTTCTATGTCCTTCTTCGATTTTGGGATTCCGGTAACTCCAAAGGTCCGAACCACAAACGCAAGTACGGACAATACGGATAATAACATCATCCGCTTCTATAATTTGCGGACGTTCAATTGTAGCAAGTCCAACCTGACCTGCCTTTGTATATACTGCTGATTTCATTTAAATTTTTCCTTCCTTATAAAGTTTAATTTTGAGATTTAAGCGATTTAAAGCCACCTGTAACTGAGACAAGCGCTCCTCTAATTTTTTCTGTTCCTCTTCTAAAATATCAACTCTTTCCTCTCGCGTTTCATCCCCCTTTTGGTAGAGCGACATATAGTCAACTAAACTATCTACAGAGACACCCGCCGAACGAAAACACTTAATAAATTCCAGCGCTTCGATATCCTGATCTTGAAAATCACGAATCCCAGTAGCGGTACGAGTAATCGGTGGCACAAGACCAACCCGTTCATAGTACCGAATCGTATCCGCTGAAATTCCCAACAAATCACTAGCAGATTTAATATTCATAGGCTAACCTCCTCTCATTTCATTCACTGAGTTTAAGCTACTCTAACTCACTTATCTTATTATATAACTTTGAGTTGACTCCAAGTCAAGCATTTTGCACCTAATCGAAAAATTTTTATCATTAGCAATCATATATCTGGAGTTTATACAATGCTCTTCTCTTACCAATTTTTGAAATATTTAAATAATAAAGAAATTACTCTATTCCAAATAAGATAGTACCCAAGTATTTTTCACTTTTTTCTAATGTTGATGCTCATAACTCCGTTCCAAGTCACACACCTTTCGCTTATGTGCTTGGTGACTTTCTAGGTCAACATCAACTTCAATGGTAATATTTTGAAAGCCACAATCTTTGAGGAAATTCGAATAGATTCTTTACAAGTTTCCATATGCTCCATCTCTTTTAAACAAACATGGACAATGGCATTTTTTTCCAAACCATCCATAGTCCAGAGATTAAGCTGATTGATACTAGCGACATGATCCAATTCTGCTAAATCCGTCTTGATCTTCTGGATATCTACTCCTTCTGGCACAGCATCTAAGAAAATCTTAAGCGCGCTCCAAAATCGAGGAATAGCTTTTGTTAGAATGAAGATAGAAATGACAAGCGATAGGAGTGGATCAAGGATATACCAATCTGTAAATCGGAGGATAATCGCCATTAGAATGACAGCTAACCAACCAAGAGTATCTTCCAAAAAGTGCAGGCTCAGAATTGACTCGTTCTTTGTCTTCCCCTTGCGAACTACGAGGCTAGCTAGCAGATTGATACTGACTGCAATGATTCCTAGCCAGAGGATGCCTTCATCATTAACGAGCTGTGGATTAAAAAGTTTAGTTATATTTTCCAAGATCACTAGGATGGAGCCTGTGATAAGAATCACAGCAGTCACCAGGGCCCCTAAAAGACTAAATCGCTTGTAACCCAAGGTGTACTGCCTATCTTCTTCTCGATTTGAGATTGTTTCTAAAAAGGCCGATATGCCAATGGCTATGGCATCTCCCAAGTCATGGACAGAATCAGCAAGAACAGCACTCGAACCAAAGATACCTCCTGCGATAAACTCAACAATAGCATAGCTTAAATTTAAGAAAAAAGCTACCCAAACAGTATATTTTGCCTTCATCTTTCTCATTCCTTTGTTATAATAGATTTATGAACACCTTGTTCATTATCATTATCCACTAAAACTCAAAGAAAGGATAGAAGCAAAACGTCAGCTTTATTCAGTTCTGAACAATTTGCCTCAAATGTCCATATGACTAACATTGACCGCCGTATCAGCAAAACAAAAAAAGCCATCTATCAAGCTTTTCTACAACTTTTGAACGATAAGGGCTACGAGTCCACTACGGTTCAGGATATCATTGATCTCGCAGATGTGGGACGATCCACCTTTTACTGTCACTATGAGAGTAAGGAACTACTTCTGGACGAACTTTGTCGCGGCCTCTTCCATCACCTCTTTGAAAGAGAGCAATCCATTTCAACCGAGGATTATCTCTCCCATCTCTTTCTTCACTTTCAAAAAAACCAAGACCATATCACCAGTCTACTATTTTTCAAAAATGACTACTTCCTCCGTCAACTCCATAAAGAGCTAGAACACCATGTCTATTCCGTGATGGCTGATGATTTAAAAGAAGCTCACCCGAGTCTACCTACTTCTTACCTCCAACACTTAGTCGTGTCTAACTTTATCGAGACATTGACCTGGTGGCTCAAAAAAGGACAAGATTTTACAGACCAGGAAGTTGTCCAGTTTTATCTAGACCTTCTCATTCCTAAAAATTGAATACAGAGTAGAGCTCAGTTGCCTTATTTCTAGGCTACTGAGTTTTTTATCTTTTCAATAATCAAAAAAGCCCAGACGACATTGTCTGAGCATTTTTCTATCTAGTCGTTTAACCAAGTTGAGTTTAGGTTTTCAGGCTATTTCTTCAACAAACCTTGTTCTTGTAGAAACTCCTTGGCTACTTGTTCTGCTGACTTGCCTTCAACACCGACTTGGTAGTTGAGCTGGCTCATCTGGCTTTCAGTAATTTTACCAGCCAATTTATTGAGAATTGTTTCCAACTCTGGATGCTTCTTGAGAAGAGCTTCTTTCATCAGTGGAGCCCCTTGATAAGGTGGGAAGAGTTGCTTGTCATCTTCCAAGACCTGTAAATCATAACGTGCCAATTCCGCATCAGTCGAATAAGCGTCCGTGATTTGAATATCACCTGACTGAACTGCCTGATAGCGAAGGGCTGGTTCCATTGTCGCTACATTGAGATTGAGACCATACATTGATTGCAAGCCCTTATTGCCATCTTCACGGTCATTAAATTCGAGTGTAAAAGCCTGCCTTCAACTGCCCTTCCACTTTTTCAAGTCCGAAATGGTCTTCAAGCCATATTCTTGAGCAATCTTTTTCGGAACAGCTACAGCATAGGTATTTTTGATAAGACATGGGTTTGAGATAGGCTAGATGATCCTGTTTGGCAATACCATCACGCGCCACCTGATAAACCTGCTCTGGCTCATGACTCACCTTAGGTGATGGTTGAAAGCAAACTTTCAGTCACCGTACCTGTAAATTCAGGATAGATGTCAATATCGCCTTTTTTCAAAGCTTCATAAAGAAAGCTTGTCTTCCCAAAAATTCGGTTTAACAGTCGCAGTCATACTAGTATTTTTCTTCAATCAGCAACTTATACATATTGGCCAAGATTTCTGGTTCTGGACCCAATTTCCCAGCAATGACCAAGTTTTTCTTTTTTTCTTTTTTTGAGTTAAGAGGGCCGGACTATAAGACAGACCGAGTAATATGGTCACCAAGGCAAAAACCAGAAAAAAATCGTCCGCAATTTTGCTTTTTCCATCACTTTTTAGTAGGAAGTTAAAGGCAATAGCAAGCACTGCAGAAGAAAGTGCCCCAATCAAAATCAGACTGGCATTATTACGGTCAATTCCCAAAAGGATAAAGGAACCCAGTCCGCCTGCACCAATCAAGGCAGCCAAGGTTGCCGTACCTATAATCAAAACCGCTGCTGTCCGAATCCCAGACATCATAACCGGCATAGCAAGTGGAATTTCGAATTTCTTGAGACGTTCCCATCTGGTCATCCCAAAGGCAATCCCAGCCTCTTGCAGACTCGGATCAATTCCCTTCAGCCCAGTGATGGTATTTTGCAAAATCGGAAAAATCGCATAAATCACTAGTGCTGTCAAAGCAGGCAAGGTTCCAATTCCCATCAAGGGAATAAAGAGCCCCAGCAAGGCCAGAGGCAGGGATGGTCTGGAAAAATCCCTGCAATCTGCAAAACCCAATCCGCCAACTTCTCATGATAGCGAAGATAAACAGCCAAGGGAATCGCTATAAAGATGGCCAGCAACAAGGTCAAAAAGTGACAACTGTAAATGTTGAGATAAGGCTGTCAACCAATCACTAAAACGATCCTGAAAAGTTGCAATTAAATTAGTCATGAACACTACCTCCAAACAAGTCTGCTACAAAGTCTGTTGCAGGGGCTTTTAAAATGGTCTCGGGATTCGCTACCTGGCGAATCTCTCCATCCTGCAAGACAGCAATACGGTCCGCCAATTTCAAAAGCTTCATCCGTATCATGGGTTACAAAAAAATCGTTGTCATCCCAAACTCTTTATGCAATTCTTTAGTCAGAACCTGCAACTGTTTTCTCGAAATAGCATCCAAGGCTGAAAAAGGTTCATCCATGAGGAGAAGCTTAGGCTGACCAATCATAGCCCGTACAATTCCAACACGCTGTTGCTCCCCACCAGATAATTCACTAGGCAAACGATGCCCATACTCAGCTACTGGCAAGCCAACCTTAGCCAAAAAAACTCTTCAGTTTTTCTTAGCAATTTCTTCCTTAGTCCAACCCTTCATCTCAGGAATCAGGGCAATATTTTCCGCGACCGTTAGATTAGGAAATAGAGCAATGGCCTGTAAAACATAACCAGTAGAAAGACGAAGTTCACGCTCATCATAGTCTTTGATGCGCTTGCCATCCATAAAAATATTTCCATCAGTTGGCTCCAAGAGGCGGTTGACCATCTTAATCATGGTTGTCTTACCGGACCCAGATGGCCCAACTAAGACCATAAACTCGCCTTTCTCAATCCGTAAATTGACATCTCTCAAAACATCTTTTTCTGTGTAGCGTAGCGCCACATTTTTGTATTCAATCATTCTGTATCCTCAATTTAAAACTTGCCTCGATTGGTCAAGTCTTCTACCCTAGGCATAACTTCTTTATTATTCCAATGCTCCACAATTTTCCCGTTTTCTAGACGGAGGATATCGTACTGGGCATAGGCAACTCCATCAATCTGAGTCTGACCATAGCTAACCACATAGTTTCCTTGTCCTAAGAGTTGGAAAACAAAGTCGAAAGTGGCCTTTACTTAAAAACAGCTAATTTGCTCCATTTTAATCCTCATTTTCCTCCTCTTTTAGATTAGCCAAAATTCTTTCTTGAAAGGCTTCAAACTGACGAATTTCTTCCTCTGTGAATCCTTTGTAAAAGATCGTATCCAATTTCTGACTGACACGATCCCCTACTACTTTTTGATACTGCCCCAACTCTGTTAAAACTAAATACTTCTTCCTCTTATCTTTTCCACATGGACTAACGGTTACAAGATTTTGTTCCTCAAGCTTTTTTATCATAGTCGTCAGAGTATTATTAGCAAGTCCAGTCGCCAAAGCAATATCTGTCGCAGTTGCGCAGCCAGTCTCACTATTCCATAAAACCGCTAAAATCTTCCCCTGTTCACTACGATAAAGAGCTTCAGGATCTTGGCTCAGTAACTTTTGAAAAATCCGCCCATTCAACAAACGAATATGATGGGCTACCAAATGACTATCTTTCATGGCACCTCCAATTTATTTCTATATCGATACGAATAAAAAATATTATAATACTTATTATTTTAATTGTCAACTATTTCGATTTAGAACTAATTTTTCCAAGTAAAAAATTCTCCTACCCAAGGTAGAAGAATTTTAATCTTATAAAACTTAATCCGTCATGTCCGATACCAAAGTTCGATGCTCCAACGGAATACTGCACATAACTAGCAAGAAAATGAAGCCTGACTGAATCCAGAAAAGGGCCAAGTCAAAGATTCCATGCACAGCAACCACTGTAAGGAAAGATAGATAAAGACCGATAATCGGACGTTTCCCCGACTCCTGGCTCATATCCATCATCAAGCGAACAGGAGCAACAGAAGACAAAACTAATAAAATAGTTCCCACAATTCCGTAACTCAGAATCGTATCAATATAAAGACTGTGAGCATGTTCATGATAAGGAGCGTGTATCCGAGGATAAGAGTGCATATAGGTTAATGGCCCTTCACCCCAAAAAGGATTTTGTTTAAACAAGGCCATCCCAGCATCCCAGATAGAAATGCGTTCTTCCATAGAAGAATCTAAAGTTCCCATCCGAACTCCCAAATCACTGGAAAAGAGGAAACTCAAGCCAATCGCAAAGACCCCTATACTAAGCCAAAAGGCCTTCCAGTTTTTAATGGTCGTAAAGAGATAAATAATGGCTCCAGCGATAATAGCAGGAAAGGCAGTTCGATTTTGCGTAAAGTTCAAACCAAAGAGATTCACAAAGCCTGCAATCACACAGAATACTTTCAACCAATTCAACTTGGTCGTTGTAAACAAATAGAAAGCAATCATGATACAGAAACAACAAATAATTCCATAATAATTAGGATTAAAGAAGGTCACTTCTGCACGATTCTGATGCCACACCTGCATGTTAGGTGAAAGAAAAGCATAGTTAAATTTCTTCACAATTTGGAAATGCTCTAAACTCGCAAAAGCAGCTGATAAGACGCTGCCAAACAAGACGAGCTGCAAAATCAATCGAAAGAATCTATGTGATAAAATCGACTGATAGTGCAAAAAGAAAACAGTAAATAGAAACATTCCTACTGAAGCCACAAGACCCATCCAATTTTGTGCAAAAACGGATATAACAGTACTATAGCCAAGAAAAAGAAGCAGCATCGGATGCTCCCCCATTTTCTGAAGAATACTTTTCATATCTCCTGTAAAAATCAAACTGATAATATATAAACAGAATACAACTACAAAAAGATAAAAGGGTAAAAAGATACTCAGGATAATTCCCAATAAAATAAGTTCTTTACTAGACAACCCTTTCAGCTTTTTAATAAAGCCTATTGATTTCAAAATGAATCCTTTCTCTCCAAATCAGTTGATTCAGATAATAGTAAGCTACCCTTTATTGTACCACTTTTTTATCAATTTGAAAACAAAGGAAACGTTTCCTAGGTAAAAAAGAGAGCAAAAATACTGATATTTCAAAACTCAAACTTAATGACTAGATTTACTATAAGAAAATCATACCGTAAAGACTAGGTATATGTTAAAATAGTAGTAATATAATAAGGTTTGACCAACTATCCAAACTATATTTAAATCATTTACAATTCCTAAAGAAAGGAAACACTATGAAATCCTACCAAGCTGTCTACCAAATCCTATCTAAAGAAACCGACTATATCAGCGGAAAAAAAATCGCAGAAGAACTATCCCTAAGCCGAACATCAATTTGGAAAGCCATAAAGCGTCTAGAGCAAGAAGGCATTGAAATTGATAGTATCAAAAACAAAGGATATAAACTGATGAATGGTGACCTTATTCTTCCAGAGATTCTAGAAGAAAATCTTCCAATTAAAGTCAGTTTTAAACCCGAAACAAAATCGACACAACTAGATGCAAAAGAAGCAATTGATTTAGGGAATGAAGCAAATACTCTCTACCTAGCTTCCTATCAAACAGCTGGCCGAGGCCGTTTTCAACGCTCCTTCTACTCACCACAAGGGGGCATTTATATGACACTCCATCTTAAACCAAATCTCCCCTATGACAAATTACCATCCTACACACTGCTTGTAGCTGGAGCTATCTATAAAGCCATCAAAAACCTAACTTTAATAGATGTCGACATAAAATGGGTCAACGATATTTACCTCAAAAATCATAAAATCGGAGGAATCCTCACTGAGGCAATGACCTCTGTAGAAACAGGCTTAGTCACAGATATCATTATTGGAGTAGGAATTAATTTCACTATTAAGGACTTCCCTAAAGAATTAAAAGAAAAAGCTGCTAGCTTATTTAAAGCACCAGCTCCTATAACAAGAAATGAATTAATTATAGAAATATGGCGTGCTTTCTTCAAAACACCAGCAGATGAATTATTATACCTATATAAAAAACAGTCATTCGTTCTAGGAAAAGAAGTTACTTTCACACTGGATCAAAAAGACTACAAGGGACTTGCAAAAGACATCTCTGAAAGTGGTAAACTTTTAGTTCAATGTGATAACGGAAAAGAAATCTGGCTAAATAGCGGAGAAATTTCACTAAAGAGTTGGAAGTAGTAATAGATAATATATAAAAAATTGGCTCTATAATATTTGTAGTGGGTAAATCCCCTATGGATATTATGGAGCCTATTTTAGTATAGAAAAAAAGTCCCATAAGATCTATAATGAAAAGCGACTAAACAAGTCATTAGAAAGATTCATATGGAACAATTACAAAATTATTAGACATTAAAGACCATAGTATCCAATTTGTGAATGTTATTAATAGGGATACTCACAAAAAATCATCGCTAAACTGGATTATGATGCCCAATATTGTCCTGATTGCGGAAGCCAAATGAAGAAATATGACTTTCAAAAACCATCGAAGATTCCTCACATTGAAACAACTGGTATGCCTACTAGAATTCTCCTTAGAAAACGCCGTTTTAGGTGCTATCATTGCTCTAAAATGATGGTCGCTGAGACTTCTATCATCAAGAAGAATCACCAAATCCCTCGTATCATCAACCAAAAGATTGCCCAGAAGCTGATTGAAAAGACTTCTATGACCGATATTGCTCATCAGCTGGACATTTCAACTTCAACCGTTATTCGTAAGCTCAATGACTTCCACTTTGAGTGTAATTTTAGACATCTGCCTGAGATTATGTCTTGGGATGAATAGACCTTCACTAAGGGAAAGATGAGTTTCATTGCTCAGGACTTTGAAAAACTCAGTATCATCACTGTTCTTGAGGGTAGAATACAAGCTATCATAAGAAATCATTTTCTGCGCTACAATCGAGCTGTTCGTTGTCAGGTAAAAATCATTACTATAGATATGTTTAGCCCTTACTATGACTTGGCTAAACAGCTTTTTCCAAACGCTAAAATCGTGTTGGATCGTTTCCATATTGTCCAACACTTAAGTCGTGCTATGAATCGTGTGCGTGTCCAAATCATGAATCAGTTTGAACGAAAATCCCATGAATACAAGGCTATCAAGCGCTACTGGAAGCTCATCCAGCAGGATAATCGTAAATTGAATGATAAACGTTTTTATCGCCCTACTTTTCGTATACACTTAACCAATAAAGAAATTCTAGACAAGCTTTTGAGCTATTCAGAAGACTTGAAGCACCACTACAATCCCTATCAGCTCTTGCTGTTTCACTTTCAGAATAAAGAGCCTGACAAATTTTTAGGGCTCATTGAGGACAATCTAAAGCAGGTTCATCCTCTTTTTCAGACTGTATTTAAAACCTTTCTAAAGGACAAAGAGAAAATCGTCAACGCTCTTCAATTACCCTATTCTAATGCCAAATTAGAAGCGACCAATAATCTTATCAAACTTATCACGCGCAATGCCTTTGTTTTTCGGAACTTTGAAAACTTCAAAAAACGGATTTTTAGGCTCTATAATATTTGTAGTGGGTAAATCCCCTATAGATATTATGGAGCCTATTTTTATGTAGAAAAAAGTCCCATAAGATCTATAATGAAAAGCGACCAAACTATCATTAGAAAGAATCATATGGAACAATTACATTCTATCACAAAACTACTCGATATTAAAGCCCCTAATATCCAAATTATAGATATCATTAATAAGGATACACACAAGGAAATCATCGCTAAACTAGACTATGAGGCCCCATCTTGTCCTGATTGCGTAAGCCTAATGAAGAAATATGACTTTCAAAAACCGTCTAAGATTCCTTACCTTGAAACGACTGGTATGCCTACTAGAATCCTCCTTAGAAAACGCCGTTTTAAGTGCTATCAGTGCTCTAAAATGATGGTCGCTGAAACTTCTCTCGTCAAGAAAAATCACCAAATACCTCGTATCATCAACCAAAAGATTGCTCAGAAACTGATTGAAAAAACTTCCATGACCGATATTGCTCATCAGTTGTCTATTTCAACTTCAACTGTCATTCGCAAGCTCAATGACTTTCACTTTAAGCCTGATTTTTCTCACCTTCCTGAGATTATGTCCTGGGACGAATATACCTTTACAAAAGGAAAGATGAGTTTCATTGCACAAGATTTTGATAATCTCAGTATCATCGCTGTTCTTGAAGGTAGAACACAGGCTGTCATCCGAAATCACTTTCTTCGATACGATAGAGCTGTCCGATGTCGAGTGAAAATTATTACTATGGATATGTTTAGTCCCTATTATGACTTGGCTAAACAGCTTTTTCCTTGTGCTAAAATCGTTCTAGATCGCTTTCACATTGTACAACATCTTAGCCGTGCTATGAGTCGTGTGCGTGTCCAAATCATGAATCAGTTTGAGCGAGAATCCCATGAATACAAAGCTATCAAGCGCTACTGGAAACTCATTCAACAGGATAGTCGTAAACTCAGTTATAAGCGATTTTATCGCCCTACTTTTCGCATGCACTTAACCAATAAAGAGATTCTAGACAAGATTTTGACCTATTCAGAAGGATTGAAATGTCACTATAATCTCTATCAACTCTTGATTTTTCACTTTCAGAATAAGGAACCAGAGAAATTTTTCGGACTCATTGAAGACAATCTAAAGCAGGTTCATCCTCTTTTTCAGACTGTCTTTAAAACCTTCCTCAAAGATAAAGAGAAAATCGTCAACGCCCTTCAGTTACCCTATTCTAATGCCAAATTAGAAGCAACCAATAATCTCATCAAACTTATCAAACGAAATGCCTTTGGTTTTCGGAACTTTGAAAACTTCAAAAAACGGATTTTTATCGCTCTGAACATCAAAAAAGAAAGGACGAAATTTGTCCTTTCTCGAGCTTAGCTTTTCTTCAACCCACTACAGTTGATAAAGAAGCAAGAAAAAAGAGAGTTATAAACTCTCATTCAAACGGAGAATAAGGGATTCGAACCCTTGCGCCAGTTACCCGACCTAACGATTTAGCAAACCGTCCTCTTCAGCCTCTTGAGTAATTCTCCAATTAATGGGCACGAGTGGACTCGAACCACCGACCTCACGCTTATCAGGCGTGCGCTCTAACCACCTGAGCTACGCGCCCAAGTTAAAAACTTGGTAATTTGAACAAAGTTCAAAGCGGGTGACGAGAATCGAACTCGCGACAACAGCTTGGAAGGCTGTAGTTTTACCACTAAACTACACCCGCATACATACTATAAGTAAAAATGGCGCGAGACGGAATCGAACCGCCGACACATGGAGCTTCAATCCATTGCTCTACCAACTGAGCTACCGAGCCTTATTGCGGGAGCAGGATTTGAACCTACGACCTTCGGGTTATGAGTCCCGACGAGCTACCGAGCTGCTCCATCCCGCGTTAACACAAAAGGAGGATGTGGGATTCGAACCCACGCACGCTTTTACACGCCTGACGGTTTTCAAGACCGTTCCCTTCAGCCGGACTTGGGTAATCCTCCATACTATTCAAATGGACCTTGTAGGACTTGAACCTACGACCACTCGGTTATGAGCCGAGAGCTCTAACCAGCTGAGCTAAAGGTCCAACAAGATCATTATAGCGGCGAAGGGGATCGAACCCCGACCTCCCGGGTATGAACCGGACGCTCTAGCCAGCTGAGCTACACCGCCATATATCGGGAAGACAGGATTCGAACCTGCGACACCTTGGTCCCAAACCAAGTACTCTACCAAGCTGAGCTACTTCCCGAGTTAAATAGAAAAATGCACCCTAGAGGAGTCGAACCTCTAACCGCCTGATTCGTAGTCAGGTACTCTATCCAGTTGAGCTAAGGGTGCTCATTATATTATGCCGAGGACCGGAATCGAACCGGTACGATCGTTACCAATCGCAGGATTTTAAGTCCTGTGCGTCTGCCAGTTCCGCCACCCCGGCCTCTCTAAGCGAACGACGGGATTCGAACCCGCGACCCCCACCTTGGCAAGGTGGTGTTCTACCACTGAACTACGTTCGCACTATTTTCTTCTATCTAAAAATGCCGGCTACATGACTTGAACACGCGACCCTCTGATTACAAATCAGATGCTCTACCAACTGAGCTAAGCCGGCTCATTTATTATATCTTAATGCGGGTTAAGGGACTTGAACCCCCACGCCGTTAAGCGCCAGATCCTAAATCTGGTGCGTCTGCCAATCCGCCAAGCCCGCATATATGGTCCCGTACTGGGCTCGAGACCAGTGACCCATTGATTAAAAGTCAATTGCTCTACCAACTGAGCTAACGAGTCTAAAAATAACTTACGTTATTTTTAAACGGTCCCGACGGGAATCGAGCCGCGATCTTCGCCGTGACAGGGCGACGTGATAACCGCTACACTACGGGACCTATGGGAGTTAACGGGATCGAACCGCTGACCCTCTGCTTGTAAGGCAGATGCTCTCCCAGCTGAGCTAAACTCCCTAGAGCTAAGCGACTTCCATATCTCACAGGGGGCAACCCCCAACTACTTCCGGCGTTCTAGGGCTTAACTTCTGTGTTCGGCATGGGTACAGGTGTATCTCCTAGGCTATCGTCACTTAACTCTGAGTAATACCTACTCAAAATTGAATATCTATTCAAATCAAGAAAACCGTTCGCTTTCATATTCTCAGTTACTTTGGATAAGTCCTCGAGCTATTAGTATTAGTCCGCTACATGTGTCGCCACACTTCCACTTCTAACCTATCTACCTGATCATCTTTCAGGGCTCTTACTGATATAAAATCATGGGAAATCTCATCTTGAGGTGGGTTTCACACTTAGATGCTTTCAGCGTTTATCCCTTCCCTACATAGCTACCCAGCGATGCCTTTGGCAAGACAACTGGTACACCAGCGGTAAGTCCACTCTGGTCCTCTCGTACTAGGAGCAGATCCTCTCAAATTTCCTACGCCCGCGACGGATAGGGACCGAACTGTCTCACGACGTTCTGAACCCAGCTCGCGTGCCGCTTTAATGGGCGAACAGCCCAACCCTTGGGACCGACTACAGCCCCAGGATGCGACGAGCCGACATCGAGGTGCCAAACCTCCCCGTCGATGTGAACTCTTGGGGGAGATAAGCCTGTTATCCCCAGGGTAGCTTTTATCCGTTGAGCGATGGCCCTTCCATACGGAACCACCGGATCACTAAGCCCGACTTTCGTCCCTGCTCGAGTTGTAGCTCTCGCAGTCAAGCTCCCTTATACCTTTACACTCTGCGAATGATTTCCAACCATTCTGAGGGAACCTTTGGGCGCCTCCGTTACCTTTTAGGAGGCGACCGCCCCAGTCAAACTGCCCGTCAGACACTGTCTCCGATAGGGATCACCTATCTGGGTTAGAGTGGCCATAACACAAGGGTAGTATCCCAACAGCGTCTCCTTCGAAACTGGCGTCCCGATCTCATAGACTCCTACCTATCCTGTACATGTGGTACAGACACTCAATATCAAACTGCAGTAAAAGCTCCATGGGGTCTTTCCGTCCTGTCGCGGGTAACCTGCATCTTCACAGGTACTAAAAATTTCACCGAGTCTCTCGTTGAGACAGTGCCCAAATCATTACGCCTTTCGTGCGGGTCGGAACTTACCCGACAAGGAATTTCGCTACCTTAGGACCGTTATAGTTACGGCCGCCGTTTACTGGGGCTTCAATTCATACCTTCGCTTGCGCTAAGCACTCCTCTTAACCTTCCAGCACCGGGCAGGCGTCACCCCCTATACATCATCTTACGATTTAGCAGAGAGCTGTGTTTTTGATAAACAGTTGCTTGGGCCTATTCACTGCGGCTGACTTAAAGTCAGCACCCCTTCTCCCGAAGTTACGGGGTCATTTTGCCGAGTTCCTTAACGAGAGTTCTCTCGCTCACCTGAGGCTACTCGCCTCGACTACCTGTGTCGGTTTGCGGTACGGGTAGAGTATGTTTAAACGCTAGAAGCTTTTCTTGGCAGTGTGACGTCACTAACTTCGCTACTAAACTTCGCTCCCCATCACAGCTCAATGTTATAGATATAAGCATTTGACTCATATCACACCTCACTGCTTAGACAGACTCTTCCATTCGTCTGCTTTAGTTAGCCTACTGCGTCCCTCCATCACTACATACTCTAGTACAGGAATATCAACCTGTTGTCCATCGGATACACCTTTCGGTCTCTCCTTAGGGTCCCGACTAACCCAGGGGCGGACGAGGCCTTCCCCTGGAAACCTTAGTCTTACGGTGGACAGGATTCTCACCTGTCTTTCGCTACTCATACCGGCATTCTCACTTCTATGCGTTCCAGCACTCCTCACGGTACACCTTCATCACACATAGAACGCTCTCCTACCATACCTATAAAGGTATCCACAGCTTCAGTAAATTGTTTTTAGCCCGGTACATTTTCGGCGCAGGGTCACTCGACTAGTGAGCTATTACGCACTCTTTGAATGAATAGCTGCTTCTAAGCTAACATCCTAGTTGTCTGTGCAACCCCACATCCTTTTCCACTTAACAATTATTTTGGGACCTTAGCTGGTGGTCTGGGCTGTTTCCCTTTCGACTACGGATCTTAGCACTCGCAGTCTGACTGCCGACCATAATTCATTGGCATTCGGAGTTTATCTGAGATTGGTAATCCGGGATGGACCCCTCACCCAAACAGTGCTCTACCTCCAAGAATCTTAATGTCGACGCTAGCCCTAAAAGCTATTTCGGAGAGAACCAGCTATCTCCAAGTTCGTTTGGAATTTCTCCGCTACCCACAAGTCATCCAAGCACTTTTCAACGTGCCCTGGTTCGGTCCTCCAGTGCGTCTTACCGCACCTTCAACCTGCTCATGGGTAGGTCACATGGTTTCGGGTCTACGTCATGATACTAATTCGCCCTGTTCAGACTCGGTTTCCCTACGGCTCCGTCTCTTCAACTAACCTCGCATCATAACGTAACTCGCCGGTTCATTCTACAAAAGGCACGCTCTCACCCATTAACGGGCTCGAACTTGTTGTAGGCACACGGTTTCAGGTTCTATTTCACTCCCCTCCCGGGGTGCTTTTCACCTTTCCCTCACGGTACTGGTTCACTATCGGTCACTAGGGAGTATTTAGGGGTTGGGAGATGGTCCTCCCAGATTCCAGCAGGGATTTCGCGTGTCCCGCCGTACTCAGGATACTGCTAGGTACAAAGACTATTTTTAAATACGAGGGCTATTACTCTCTTTGGCTGATCTTCCCAAATCATTCTTCTATAATCTTTGAGTCCACATTGCAGTCCTACAACTCCGAAGAGTAAACTCTTCGGTTTGCCCTCCTGCCGTTTCGCTCGCCGCTACTAAGGCAATCGCTTTTGCTTTCTCTTCCTGCAGCTACTTAGATGTTTCAGTTCACTGCGTCTTCCTCCTCACATCCTTAACAGATGCGGGTAACAGGTAGTACCTGTTGGGTTCCCCCATTCGAAATCCCTGGATCATCGCTTACTTACAGCTACCCAAGGCATATCGTCGTTTGTCACGTCCTTCTTCGGCTCCTAGTGCCAAGGCATCCACCGTGCGCCCTTATTAACTTAACCTTATTTTTGACCTTTCAGTCATAAACTCTTATTAATACTACAGCGTTTTCGGTTTATTTTCTTGTTACTATTTGATATAGATATTCAATTTTCAATGTGCATTACTTGGTGATCTCTCACCAATGGAGCCTAGCGGGATCGAACCGCTGACCTCCTGCGTGCAAAGCAGGCGCTCTCCCAGCTGAGCTAAGGCCCCACAAGACCTCTCAAGACTAAACAAGACCAATGCGCAGTTCCTTTTCCTTAGAAAGGAGGTGATCCAGCCGCACCTTCCGATACGGCTACCTTGTTACGACTTCACCCCAATCATCTATCCCACCTTAGGCGGCTGGCTCCTTACGGTTACCTCACCGACTTGGGTGTTACAAACTCTCGTGGTGTGACGGGCGGTGTGTACAAAGTACGGGAACGTATTCACCGCGGCGTGCTGATCCGCGATTACTAGCGATTCCGACTTCATGTAGGGCGAGTTGCAGCCTACAATCCGAACTGAGACTGGCTTTAAGAGATTAGCTTGCCGTCACCGGCTTGCGACTCGTTGTACCAGCCATTGTAGCACGTGTGTAGCCCAGGTCATAAGGGGCATGATGATTTGACGTCATCCCCACCTTCCTCCGGTTTATTACCGGCAGTCTCGCTAGAGTGCCCAACTAAATGATGGCAACTAACAATAGGGGTTGCGCTCGTTGCGGGACTTAACCCAACATCTCACGACACGAGCTGACGACAACCATGCACCACCTGTCACCTCTGTCCCGAAGGAAAGCTCTATCTCTAGAACGGTCAGAGGGATGTCAAGACCTGGTAAGGTTCTTCGCGTTGCTTCGAATTAAACCACATGCTCCACCGCTTGTGCGGGCCCCCGTCAATTCCTTTGAGTTTCAACCTTGCGGTCGTACTCCCCAGGCGGAGTGCTTAATGCGTTAGCTACGGCACTAAACCCCGGAAAGGGTCTAACACCTAGCACTCATCGTTTACGGCGTGGACTACCAGGGTATCTAATCCTGTTTGCTCCCCACGCTTTCGAGCCTCAGCGTCAGTTACAAGCCAGAGAGCCGCTTTCGCCACCGGTGTTCCTCCATATATCTACGCATTTCACCGCTACACATGGAATTCCACTCTCCCCTCTTGCACTCAAGTTAAACAGTTTCCAAAGCGTACTATGGTTAAGCCACAGCCTTTAACTTCAGACTTATCTAACCGCCTGCGCTCGCTTTACGCCCAATAAATCCGGACAACGCTCGGGACCTACGTATTACCGCGGCTGCTGGCACGTAGTTAGCCGTCCCTTTCTGGTAAGATACCGTCACAGTGTGAACTTTCCACTCTCACACTCGTTCTTCTCTTACAACAGAGCTTTACGATCCGAAAACCTTCTTCACTCACGCGGCGTTGCTCGGTCAGACTTCCGTCCATTGCCGAAGATTCCCTACTGCTGCCTCCCGTAGGAGTCTGGGCCGTGTCTCAGTCCCAGTGTGGCCGATCACCCTCTCAGGTCGGCTATGTATCGTCGCCTTGGTGGGCCGTTACCCCACCAACTAGCTAATACAACGCAGGTCCATCTGGTAGTGGTGCAATTGCACCTTTCAAACAGCTGTCATGCAACAACTGCTATTATGCGGTATTAGCTATCGTTTCCAATAGTTATCCCCCACTACCAGGCAGGTTACCTACGCGTTACTCACCCGTTCGCAACTCATCCAGAGAAGCAAGCTCCTCCTTCAGCGTTCTACTTGCATGTATTAGGCACGCCGCCAGCGTTCGTCCTGAGCCAGGATCAAACTCTCATTAAAAGTTTGAGTTCTCACTCATTTCTGTCACTGACAGATTTATTGTTTTTTTCATTGTTCAGTACTACAACAGTTGTTGTAGTGCCCTGCACGATAGTTCGTCTTGTTCAGTTTTCAAAGGTCTTTGTCACTCACTTCTCTCA